>JAEEGL013041753.1_pt1 | contig 147487 bp, 108 predicted proteins | sample 9134231 | NCBI WGS metagenome assembly JAEEGL01 (sample SAMN16246548, study PRJNA631951) | gut metagenome | biome: gut microbiome; feature: rumen; material: fiber-attached | host: Bos | place: Iran: Karaj | collected 2018-10 | reverse complement strand
TTAATCTGTTGTCTTTTAATAGCATACATGTCATCTTCCATTCAAGCAGCCTTGTCAAGCTGTTCAAGAGCGTCAATCATGACATTGTATTTTTCGAGAGATTTCTCGTCCCTGATGATATTGTCCACAAGTTCCTCTGCGGATATGCCAATCAGCTCAGCGAGGGCGTTCATGATTCTCCTGATGATGTCCAGCACCCTCTGCCAAAGCGTGAGTGCCATCAGGTCCTGTCTCTGCTCCTTGAACAATTCTCCGAACGTCTCGTAGTCGTTCAGCCGCTTGTCCAAGGCCATGACCATGTATGTCATGTAGCAGAGCGTGCAGTCTGCAATCTGTCCGTCAAAGTCCCGCCCTTGGTATTTCCCAAGTCCGAGATACCCTTTGCTCTCTTTCATGAGGACCTCGATATTCCATCTTATCTGGTATGTCTCGAAGCATTTCTTGATGTCCATATTTAGGTCGGTCGTGATGATGATGTTCCAATTCCTGTTGGAACCATACCTGATGAAGAATATGCGCACGGTCTCGTCGCCCATCCTCCCCATGACACGGAAATATGTGTAGTTGTACACCCAGTCCCGCTTCGCCTCTTTCCGCTCATAGTATGATATCATCTGATACACGTTGTGATGGAATCCCCGGACGTAATACTTCCTATTGTCCATCTTCCCCATGCCGAGAAAATGCACGCTGCCGTCACCGATGCTCCTCACCCCATGTATGAAATTCTCATAGGTGAACCAACTGTCGCATAGTGCGTATGTGGCGCGGAGGCCGGCTTTCCACGCACGCCTCATCATATCCAGGGCGTTGGCCATTTTCTTGGTGTCCAACTCCTTGAACCTCTTGTGGTTGGGGGTGGAGGACTCCCTCTTCTTCTTGTACTGTCCACCCCTTTCCTCTTCGCTCAAGCCGTAGTTCTTTTCCTCTCCTTTCTCCCGGTGCAGGGAGAAGTCCACAGGGATGGTTGACCGACCATCGAAGAAGGCGAGAAGCAACAGCTTGTAGCCCAGCACGCACTTGTGCTTCACGTGGTCGAACACGCGGCTGACACCCTCCATGGAAACACCCGCTTTCTCCAAAGTCGTGTCATCCACGATGTAACAACGGGGATGTTCGGTCTCCTCTGCTCCCTCTTTTCGCAGGATGGCCAGGAACCTCACGGCCATGCGCAAGAGCAGGGTGCGCCAGTCCATTGCGTCACGGTTGAGCAAGCGGTAGTAGCAGTTCTTCCCCGTCAGGAGAAGCGAGTGGAAATCCTTCTTGTAGATGCTGAATATTGACTCCCCGTTGACCCTGAACAGGCAAAGCGAGATGATGAGCTGTACGGCCGAGATGCCCTGCTGCTTCTCCATGCCCAGACGGCGGAGTGACTGGTGCAGACCGAAACGGCCGAAAAGTGACATGAGGTCGTCGTTGACACGATTTTTGTTGCTCAGAAGCTTGTGCATCTCGCAGATTTTGTCTAAATTTGCAATCATAACAGAAATTTGGATGGCTTCGATTTTGTTGATTAGTACCCTACAAAATTACGAAATTTATCCCGATTTCTGTTTTGTTTTCTATACTATTTTCACCTCATTTTTATAGTTTGATACATGGTCTCAAAGGGTGGGAAACTTCAGATAGTAATAGACGATACTGGGCTTCTCGAACTTGATGTAACCGATGATGGGCTTGTAGGCTGAGTCGATGGTCGTGACATGCATCGTGCCGCTGCGGTCGATGGAGTCAATCCTGATAATGGCTTCATCACCATTGAAATATTCTTTGAGTTTAACTTCCAAGGGCTTGTTCTGCACCTTCTCCTGAAGGGTGATGAATCCATTGGTGAACTCGTCGATATCCACAGGATTGCTCTCAACACTCTGTTTCAGTTTCTCAGATGAGGATGTCAACAGCGCTACGCCTAAGCCAGTATCCAGCGAGGTTGCTCCGTTCTTGGACAGTTTCTTCGACTCTGACTTAGGCAGGCAAGTCAGCAGCAAGCCTGTGGATGTCAGCATGGCGGTGCCGTACTTCGACAGGACCAAAGACTTGGTGATGGGTGACTCAAATCTTACCAAGTTGCTGGAATTGTATGCGAAGAGGTCTGACCCGATTTTGGACAGGTCGTTCCATCCGAAACCGAGAGTGGTCACTTTTTCATGCTGCAACCGCTCGAAGGAAGCCTTGATAATGTTGTCCGACCAATGGGGGTTCATTGCCCGCAGTTCTCCCATGAAAGCAAGGTAGGCGGGGAGGGCCAACGGATGGTCACCGTCGGCCAAGAGATATGTGGCCAAAAGACTGACATGAAACTCCAATGTCTTCCTATCCACCTCCTCATGATAGAGTGGCCGCGTGGAGATTGTATTCAGCAAGTCTTCCACTCGCTGTCTCATCAGTTCGATGGTAATGGTAAAGAATGAGTCCTTTGTCTTGTTGATGGAACATCCTTTCAGGTATTCCTGAAGTTTGGGGAAGTTGTCATCGATATACTCCTTCCTCAGATCCAGCCATAATGGGGTTTTCTCTTCTACGTTCATCTTTTCCGTCTTTCTTGGTAAGGGATAATGGTCAGTATGTTTAACTTAAGTGCAAAATTAGTCATTTTTCCTCAAAATTCCGCATGTTTGCCTCGATGAATCTAACAAAAAGCAGGTTGTCGTTTTTATACCTATATGGAGAACAACATTTTAAAATAAAGCACATACCTTTGCGAAGAAATTAAAATAGAGAAGAAATGGCAGACAACAAGGATGTAAATGGAGAGTTCGGACTGACGAATTCAAACTGCGATGACATATTGAACACCCCAGAAGACATGAAGGAAGGCAATCCTTCTGAGGAAGGTCTTTCGTGCTTTATTGGGGAATATGATTGGGTTCATGGTTTTAGCAAAGGTGATGTGGTGTGGTATTACCTTGACTCGAGTTATGTCATCAAGCGTTCAAAGATCGTGGAGATGAAAGCGACAGAGGGAGCCATTGCTAAAAATAGGCTCTTCTTGGAGAATGGAGATGAGGTGGGCGTATATAATGCTTATCATTCTAAAAAAGCGGCTTTAGAGCATCTGATAAGGCAAGTGACAAGCGAAATCAGTCAATATAAGATGATGCTGGCAAGTACTCAGCACCGCCTGGAAGAATCTGAAAGGAGATTAAGGGTGTTGGAGAAGAATCTCTCTAAGATAGAAGAAAAGGAGATGCCTAAGCAGAAGGATTGGACGTTTTCTGAAGTCTATGAGCACCGGGCTGATATTCTTGCCCATCCTGAGGAGTATGATAGCATCATTACCCATTTCTCGGCAGGTGGACTTGGTGCCTGTGCTTATAGCAGAAATATATCTATTGCCACCCTCGTCCGTTGCTGGGAACATCCTGAATTCCGGATTCCATGCCCAAAATGCGGAGAAGAGTCATTGGTCACCATGTTCGCTGGATCGGTTAACTCTGTTGGTTATTGGGAACTAAGATGCTATTGTCCTACCTGTAGGGAAGAGCATCATGAGAGGTTGGTCATGAGGCATGGATGGAAAATACTTGCTAAAATTGCCCATGAATGTGCCGACGGTTGTTCTGCGTCCAACAAAAAAATTCTCTATTAATGTTGATAACTTACGGATTCACTTGAATAGCCCGTCCAGTGTTACAATTCGCTGTACGCGGCTGCTATACATGTTCTTTTTCAAGCCGAACGTTGTAACCAACGTGACCTGCACATTTCGTTTGCCATCAGTTTCCTTTTGCAATCTGGAAATTTTCCGACGCAGCCGTTCATCATAATCCTTTGATATAACAAATTCATCTTGAAAAAACTTCATTTCGCAGAGGTTCAGCACCCTGTCTGCTCGGTCTATCAGCATGTCAATCTGCGCACCTGGAACATTCCCCTCTGTCGTCGCATGCCACGGATACACCTCTGCCTGCACACCGCTTATACCCAATGCCTTCTTTATTTCCATCTGATGTACAAAGCATACATCTTCGAATGCACGTCCACGCCACGAGTTCAACTTCGGGCTGTTTTGATTGTCATACCAGTACGTTCTGTTGTTCGATGGATTCTTCTGTACAAATCCCAAATAGAAAAGGCAGAACATATCTGTCAGTTTGTAATGTTGTGTTCTTTTCGACTCACCGAAGTTCCAGTACGTTGTCACCAGGTCGTTCTTCACCAAGGCTTTCAACATATTACTCAGCGTACCACCCAAGGAGATTCCCGCTTTCTTTGCCAGCACTTCGCGTGTTAGACCATAACGATTTCCACTCAGAACCTCCACAATCCGACGATAGCCTTCGTTATCGGCAAACAACGACGTAAACAGCCGGTCATACTCTGTCTGTAGAAATCCATTCTCTGCAAAGAAAACCGCATCTATATTCTCTGCCAGTGACACTCCAGGCTGGAAATATGACAGATAGTAAGCCACGCCACCCGTCAGCATATACGTTTGCACCACATCGTATCGATCAAGCGTTACGCCTCGCTGATGCAGGTACATCTCAGTCTCTGTTAGGGAAAACGGATGCAGATGCATCTCGCAATTCGTTCTTCCATACAAACCTCCCTTGTTATTAATTAGGTTATCAAGCATCCAACTCGTCGCGCTGCCGCACACGACAAGCAGTAAATTATGTTTTCCCGAACCCCAATCGTTCCAGAAATGTTCGAAAGCCGAAAGGAAATTAGCTCTTGGCGTGTCCAGCCATGGAAGTTCATCAATGAACATCACCATTTTACCCTTGCCGCGTTTCTTCTCCAACAGTGCCTCCAACCTATGGAAAGCCTCAAACCAATCCTTGATGGGGTTCTCGTCTTTGCTTCCATACTTACGAAGTGAGGCTGCAAACTCTTTCAGTTGTATACGATAGAGCAATTCCCCATCCTTGTTGTGATTCTTCAGTTCCATAGGAGAAACAGCAGTATGCTTAAAAGCAAAATGATCTTCAAAATATTCCCTCACCAGAAACGTTTTTCCTACTCTTCTGCGGCCATACACTATCAACATCTGAGCTGTTGGCTCGTTCAGAAGTCGCTCAAACACAGCCTGCTCCTTTTCTCTTGCAACGATTAGATTTTTCATAAATACAAAAAATTATTCAGCCGCAAAAATACAATTTTTACTTTAAACGGCTGAATAATTTTTGGATTATTTTAGTTTGTACTCGTATTTATATTGTCACTTTTGCACATTACGGCCAAAATACTTCGGCGGAAATAATGGCATGATGCTTAGTGGTTCAGATGTTTTTTGTCTTTATGGATATAGATGCCCTTTTCGGTGGGTCTGCCAAAGAACTTGCGCCCGCTGAGGTCGTACCAGACATTATCCGTGTTGGCCTTTGCATTCTCGGTCGTTACTCCTGTTTCTTGACCTGTTATGTATAACAGTCGATCGTAATTGTAGTAGCCTCCGCTGACGAAAGGCATGACGTGGGTGAGCAGGTCGTGGTTGGTGAAGATGAGTTCCACGGGAGGTGGTGTCATGCCATCCGAACCCACCCAGCGCCAAATCTTACGACCGTTGTTGGTGGTGCCAACGAGTTCACAAAGATTGCCGTCCTTGTTGCTATGCAAGTCGGTGGTGCCGTCCTTCATGCGCACCTTGCAGTAGATGGGCTCGTCCCAGCAGAATCGGGGCTCCTCGAAATAGACGTAGTCGCAGTCGTAAACAACCGCTACACAATCAGGTGCATCGGCAGGTTGACCATAATCCGGAACCTCAGGTGTGGGCATTGGTTTGGCATCGGCATCGGGGAATACGGTAAGGCGCAGTTCGGTGCAACCATATGGCACGAGGTTGATGTATTCCCTCTCGTTGCTCTTTATGTTGAGGTGCCCTTGCTCTGGCAGATCGGGAGTGTAGCGGCCGTCCTCCAGGTTCCATTCAATCTGCTTCACGGGGATGCGCAGATTCACGGGTGTATAATCGCGGTCGAAAGGAATGGTGCCGCCGATTTCCTCGATAGTTGGGTAGACGACACCCACGTCCTGCCCGTCATCAGCGTAGGCATAGTTGAAATTCCCTGTCGGCGTGATGTTCCAGCATTTGAAATCTGGATCCTCGGGCTTTTTGCCGTGCATGTTTTCATATTCCTCCGTGTCCTCATTTTTCTGTTGCGGGATGGCATAGGCATAGAGCAGCGGACCGCGTTGGAAGTATATGCCCTGCCCTTGGAGGGTCTTTTTCTCTGTCGTCATGGGCAAGGTCAGCGTGACAACGTCGCCGCTCTTCACCGCCTCAGGCAGTTTTATGAACGTCCCGGCGGGCAGGGGCAAATCGACTGACGTGCCGTTGAAGGCCACGGAGGCACCCGTGCACCACGTGGGGATGCGCAGTGTCAAGGGGATGCCGGCTCCCTCTGCTCCGCTGATGGTGAAGGTCAGTGTCTCGGTGAAAGGATAGTCCGTCTCGCACTTGATGGTCACATCGCCCTTGTCCGTCGGGAAGGACGCCTGACTTGGTCCGTAGATGGCTGCCACGGCACCACCATCGGCATCTGTCATCCACATTCGTCCCACGAAGTTGGGCAACAAGCGGTTCACATTGCCAGAACAGCACTCTGTCTCATGGGTCGGACGGTAAGCCATCCATGTGGAGCCGTGCTTGTAGATGTTATGGTTTGACGTACCCGTGGCGATGAACTGATTGACTGACGAGAAATACTGCAACGAGCGGAAATCCTTCGTGATGGCTCCCATGCCAGCGTTATAGACCGCCTGCTCTATTTTGTCCGCCCACTCTGCCATGCCCGTCACCTGCAGGAAGTGGCTCAGCGTCCATGTGTAGTCCACAATGACGCATGTTTCGTGGCTCACGCCAATGCCGTTGCCCAACAGGAATTCCGCACTTGAAGGCACGCCGTCGGGCAGCATCGACTCACGCTCCACCTTTCGGACAGCGGTCATCGCAAGGTCAAGGTAGTGCTGCTTGCCGGTGTAGGCGTAGAGCAACAACGGCAACTTCAGCATTTCTGAGAATGTCACGCCGTGCATATAGAACGGTTCGTCGCTGAGGATGGCTGTCTCGTCCACGGCGAACTTGTCCTGCATGGCCCAGGCATCCTCAGCCAGTTGCAGCAGTTTTGTGTTGCCCGTCTTGCCATAGGTCCAAAGGATGCCCTCAATTGACATGATGTTTCGCCCGCCGACAATGCCTCCTGCCAGTTGCTGCGGGGTGAAGTTCAGGTAATGCTTCTCCAGTGCCTGTGGTATGCGTTCGTCTCCGTCATGCTCATACTTGGCTTGCAGCACGCGGAAGAATACCGACATGGGCCACGTAATGCCCTCCAACGTGGAGTTGCCCAGCGTACCGCGCTCGTTGGGGTGCTCCAACGTATATTCTATGCCTTCCATCGCTTTGCTCACCATCTTTTCTGCCCCCAACTCATAGCCTAACTTCAGCAGTCCCTCAGTGTAGTAGGCTGTTTGTTCGTAGCGCCACCAGTTGTCGCCGTAACTTTCGTCCGGACGAGAAATCTCACCTGCCCATAGGCATGAGTTATAGGGGTATGAGAGTGCCTCGGGGTGTCCTGTCAGTCCGTCGTGCTGCCGCCAAAGCATCGTCTTCAGCCAGCCTTGCGGCTGGATGCCGGTCACCTTTACTGTCATGAACTTGCTGTTGCTTTGAGCGATGGCATTGACGGAAAAACCGCATAATAGGACAGTTGCCATGCAGCATAAGGCTGTTGTCGATACAAGAATTCTGTTCATTGATATGATGTGTTTATCGTAAAGATGCAGCAAAGATACAAAAATTTTTATTCAATCCTTCATCTACTCGGCAAATCTTTATGGCCGCCCTTTTTTGTGTAAACAAGTGAACAGGAAGAAAAATCCCACACCCTCAAAAGCGAGGGTGTGGGAAATTGTGAGTGCATCATGGTTGCCCATGCTGTGTATGTAGTGTAAGCGCTTACCTGCGGGCACCACCTCCGAAGACTCTCCTGGGAGCAGTGTTGCCATTGCTGGCCACGTTGCCTGAAGAATGGCTGCCGAAGGTGCGGCTGGGAGTAGTGGCCGACCCGCTGCGGTGGTTGTTGCCAAAAGCGCCACCCATCGAGGGGTTGTGGTTGCCATTACCCGTCATGTGACGGTTGCCGTTGTGGTTCCAGTTTCCGTTGTTATGGTTATTGTTGTTGTGGATATTATTATTGTTGTTGTTGCCATGTCCCATCGGAGGATTGTGTCCATGTCCTTTGGGAGGATTGGGTCTGTCGAAATGGTGTCTGGCATAGTGGCTTGTGCCCCTGCTGCTATGGCCACCCTTGAAGGTCACGAACACTGCGGGACGGTCGAAGAACATCCTTCCGACACCGTAGCGGGTGTAGATGGAGAAGGTCCAGCCGCCAGTGCCCCAGATGACGGGACGGTAGAACCACTCACTGGCCATGAAGCGGTCGTACTGCAAGGTGCTGAGCACGAGGCGCAGGTCGCGGTTGCGAACTTCCCACCAGAATCCGAACACGTCGGCGCGGGTATCTACATTGAGCAGGTAGTCGAGGTTGATCTCATACACTGCCTCATATTGTGTTGCTGTCAGTCCGAGTTCGTAGGCCATCTTGTCAGAAAGATAAAGGGCCTCGTTGCGTGCGGTGTTGTACGGCATTGCTGCGGCGGAGATGGCTATCGTCATCATCATCACCAAGGTCATCATCTTCTTCATAATCGTATCTTTTTTGATGGTTTTACTTTTCTTTCCTTTTCTCACTGGCAAAGGTAAGGCGAAATTCATGACCCTGAAAGGGATTATGCCTAAACTGAAAGGGTGGTTTTCCTATACTTGATGAGGAAAACCACCCCTTGTGTAGGGAAATTGGTTGTTCGGAGACAACTTTGGTCGAATGGAGACGACACGCGAATCATATGGCTTATCTTCTTTAACTACCTAACTTTTTTCATCTGCGGAAGTTGTATTAAATATCTGATATTTTCGTTTTATTATAGAAATAAAGAATATAGGTAGCACAGGACAAAAATAGAGTCATCTTTGATTTAGTAACGACAAAAACTACTATAAATGCAAAGAAATTTCCCATGACTACTATTTATTTGATGGTTTTTTGCTATATTTGCGAATAAAAAGCACCTAGAACAATTGACAACAAGAAACCTAAATAAATCAAGACAATGAGAAGAGTAATGACCATCAGCCTTATTTTGGCAATGTGCGTGCTGGGCATGTCAGCACAAAGTATCTATGACTTCAAGGTAAAGGACGATGTAGGCAAGGACGTATCACTCGCCGACTACAGAGGAAAGGTATTGCTGATTGTGAATACCGCCACACGCTGCGGATTCACGCCCCAGTACAAGGAACTGGAAGCACTTTATGAAAAATACCGTGCCGAGGGGCTGGAAATACTCGACTTCCCCTGCAACCAGTTCGGTGCTCAGGCACCTGGCACGATTCAGGAGATCCACCAGTTCTGCACAGCCAACTTCGACATCCATTTCCCCCAATTCGACAAGATTGACGTGAACGGCACCGGGGAGTCACCCCTTTATACCTATCTGAAAGCACAGAAAGGCTTCTCCGGCTTCGACCTCAAAGACCAGAGAGGCAAGATGATGGACGAGATGCTCCGCAAGCAGGATGCCGGCTACGACAAGAAATCTGACATCAAATGGAACTTCACCAAATTCCTCGTCGCACGTGACGGTCGTGTTCTGAAGCGCTATGAACCTACGGAAAACATGAGCGACATTGAGGCCGACATCACCCTGGAGTTGAATCCCGTGCTGAGCAACATCATGGCTCGCCGTTCCGTTCGCAAATATCTCGACAAGCCAGTGGAGCACGAGAAGTTGGAAGTGATCGTACGTTGCGGAATCAATGCCCCAAGCGGCATGAACCGCCAGCCTTGGCTCATCCGCGTAGTGGAAGACCAAAAACTCATCACCAGTGTGACCGAGGTTTACAAGAAGGCCAATCCTGACCAGGTGAGCCGCGACAAGGATTTCAAAAACATGTTCCGCAATGCGCCCAACCTCATTTGCGTCTGCACGCCTGCCAAAGGTGGTGGTGATCTCGACGCGGGACTGTTGGGAGAGAACATCATGCTGGCAGCACAGTCGATGGGTCTCGGAACCTGCTGCCTTGGCGGTCCTGTGCGTTTCTTGAAGACGAATCCCGACTCCAAGTTCTTCCTTGACCGGCTCGAGATTCCCGAGGACTATCAACTGAACTACATCATTGCCATCGGCTATCCCGACGAGCAACCCGATGCAAAGCCCCGTGATGAGTCCAAGGTGAAATACATCAAATAGTCGTGAGAGACGTTTGGGATGTCACTATTTTTTAGTTACTTTGCAGAGAAAACTGACAAGTATATGAAGAAACTGTTATCAACTATCATTTTATGTGGGGTGTTCATGGGCATGCATGCCCAATCTTATTCCTCACCCAATGGGAAACTGTCTGCTCAGATAATGTCCCTCGACAAAAAACTCGTCATCAACTACAATAAGAAGAAAGTGGTGGAATTGGCTGACATCCAGTTCGGCCAACTGACGTTTGTCAAAAAGGTGAAGGACGACTATCAGATGCTTGAGGGGAAACGCCTGCACTGCACCAACAAGGCCAATGAGTATCAGGCGTCCATCGGCACCAATGCGAAAATCGTGATGAGGCTCTACGACGACGGCATCGCTTTCCGCTATGAATATGCAGGCCTGCAGAACAGCAAGGCACCAGCAGAGCAGACATCCTACATCATCCCAGAAGGCACGAAGCGCTGGATGCTTCAATGGAGTGATGGTTACGAGGGTTTCTTCCCGATGACAACCACCGCCAACGTGAAAACCTTGGGTGGTTTTGGCAGTTCTATGACCACAAAAGAACTGAACACCCACTGGGGGTATCCGCTGCTCATGGAGCCTGCCGATGGTGTGTTTGCACTGATCACCGAAGCCAACATCGAGCGTCGGCAAAGTGCATCGAGCCTATTCAACAAAGGTGAATACTTCAACGTAGTGCAAGACCAGAACGACCTGCTGCTGAGCGGTGACTGGCACACCCCCTGGCGCGTTGTCATCATTGGCAAATTGGCAGACATCGTGCAGTCTACGTTGGTCACCGACGTGAGCGAACCCTCCCAACTCGCCGACACCAAGTGGATCAAGCCCGGTGTGGTGTCCTGGATTTATTGGGCCAACAACCATGGTTCCAACGACTTCAACATCATTAAGAAGTATGTGGATATGGCCGTCACGCTGAAACTGCCCTACGTGCTTATCGACGCCGAGTGGGACGAGATGGACAAAGTGGCCTCCAACGAAGGCAAGACCATCGAGGATGCCGTGGCCTATGCCATAGCCAAGGGTATCAAGCCGCTGATATGGTACAACTCATCGATTGGCTGGGTGAACGGTGCTCCAGGTCCGAAGTACAGGCTCAACAAGCCCGAGGACCGTGAGAAGGAGTTCGCTTGGTGTGAGAAATTGGGAGTGGCCGGTGTGAAGATTGACTTCTTCAGCGGCGACAACCAGATGAACATGGACTACTGCATGGACCTGTTGGAGAGTGCCGCCCGTCATCATCTGTTGGTGAATTTCCACGGTGCCCCCATCCCCCGTGGCTGGCAGCGCACCTATCCCAACTTGCTGTCGACGGAGGGAGTCTATGGTGCCGAGTGGTATAACAACGTACCTCACTTCACGAAAAAAGCAGCCAGCCATAACGCCACACTGCCCTTTACGCGAAATGTGATAGGACCGATGGACTACACGCCCTGTGCCTTCAGCGACTCGCAACATCCCCACATCACCTCCTTGGCCCACGAGTTGGCTCTCACCGTACTCTATGAGAGCGGCTTGCAGCACCTCGCCGACCATCCGGAGAGTTTTCTTGCCCAGCCTAAGGATGTACAGGATTTCTTGGGACAACTGCCTACCGTATGGGATGAGACCCGCTTCGTCTGCGGTTATCCGGGTGAAAGTGCCGTTCTGGCCCGCAGAAGCGGCAACACCTGGTATGTGGCAGGCATCAACGGTACTGACGACCCCAAGATCCTCATGACCGACCTCCGTTTCATCGGCAAAAAATGGAAAAAAGCAAAATTGTTCGCCGATGATGCTTCCGGTCAATGGCAGATCAGTGCCATCACCAAACTGCCTTCTCAGGTCAACTGTCAGCCGCGAGGCGGCTTCCTGTTAACAATAAGCAAGTAGCCTAAGAGAAATAAGGCGCTGACGCGGATGGCTCACTTATGGAACTTGAAATGGTCGAAGCCCTCGCCATACACACCAATTACCCGGCTTTGACTGACAAAGGCCATTGGGTCCACCTCGTTGATGATGTGGAAGATCTCACTCGACTGACGCTTCTTTGCCAAGACGAAAAGCATCTTGATGCTATGGCCGGAATAGAATCCCTGGGCATCAAGCACGGTCACTCCACGGTGAGGCTCTTGGTTGATGCGGCGGGCTATCTCCTCATAATGACTTGAGATGATGAAAAACTGCACCGAACTGCGACGGGAGTTCACCACCTGATCAATGCAGAAAGCGGTGACACAGAGCACGACATAGCCATAAATCACTTTCTCCCAGTCATGAAACACCAGATAGGAGCAGGTGATGATGACAATGTCGCAAAGCAGAATCACACGACCTAAGGAGATGTCACGATATTTGTTCACTATCGCCGCCACAATGTCAGTGCCACCAGTACTCCCGTTGAATGACAGTCCCAGTCCCACACCGCTTCCGCAAAAGATAGCGCCGATGATGCTCGCCATGAAAGGTTGATCCTTAAGCAGATGCATCTCATTGCCCAAGTTGGTGAGAAATGACAGGAAAAGGGTGAGTATGCCGACGGCATAAATCGTCTTCAGACAAAACCGGAAGCCAAGCACCCTAAGTGCGCCCAACAGCAAAAGGGCATTGACACCAAAGTAACTCACCTGCACCGGAACACCCATGCCCCAATACAAGAGGGAGGAGATACCCGCCACACCACCTGTGGTGATATCGTTGGGGAGAAGGAAGAGTGTCCATCCCATGCCATACGCCATCATGCCTATGGCTATCATTACATAGTCAAAAAACTCTGAATTCAGGATTTTCTTTGCTGTTGAATTCTTCTTTGCTGTTGATTTGGTGTCGTTTGCCATTGTCTATTCTTTTGTCATTATGCCAACAGGGCCTCACCGCAAATAGCGTGTGCCTCAACTTGGAATGGCAAATATAGCAATTAAATGTGAACCTAAAAACAATTGTGTCTTTTTTTTCACTCACTGCTGACAAAAACAGACAGGCCGGTCTGGTTAGAAGAAACAAGTGAGGAAATAACCTATCCTGGCTTTGTCATTGCCGAAGTCATGCTTTCCGTCAATGGAATGATAGAAGGGTTGATTAAAATAATGTTTGTAATAGACACCAAAATCCACGCTGCGGCTCTTCCATCCCAATGTGGGCACCACAGCCAAGGTGTGACCGCGCAATGCCCTGTTGTCGGGATAAAAGTGCTTCAGCACACCGCCCTCCCGCACTCTGATGCCAAATTCTCCACTGCACCCGATGTAGAATTTAGTCCACTTGCTCGTGGAAAAGAGTTGCAACTTGAGCGTCGCCGGAATGACCACCTGAGCACCTCCGTCGACCAGCCCGAGGCTGTTGCACTCCTCATCGGGTCGTGGGTCACCACCGATATACTCAATATATTCCGCACCGAACGCAAAATTCAGAAAGTCTTTTTTGTGACCGATGTTCATCATGAGTCCGAGACCGACACCCGCCGCACTGTTGTAGAAATCACCCGTATGATGAAGTCCCACCATCACCATCGGGTCATTGTCCGATGACCCTTTTGATTGCCACGCAGGCATGCTTCTCCATTGTGCCCACGCGGCAAAAGGCATGACAAGCCATATCAGGAACAATAGTTTTCTCATCATTGTTTATTTAAAAGACTGATAAAGAGTCAGATTATTATATGAAAATCATAAAAAAATGAACTTTTCTGGCAAAAAAAAGCATAATCTATAAGAAATGATGATTTGGCATTCTTATTTTGACATAGGTCAAAAAACGGGGCTGTTTGCGCGAACAACGCTCAAAAAACCTTGTTCGGATTGTTTTTCAACGTAATTTTGCAGCGTCAAAAACGACACAGGATAACAAAAAATGAAAACCTTCAGTTCAGAGAAAGAAGAACGAAGGGAGAAGAAAAAAACAAAAAAAGTAATTAAAAGAAAGGTAAAAAGATGAAAAGATTTGTTTTGACAGCAATGGTCGTCATGACCATGAGCATGGCATTTGCCGACAATGAGAAGAGCAACAGTGCCAACGACATGAGTGCTTACCAGATGAACATCAGCATGCACAGCCTGGGCAGGGCCCTCAACCTGAGCAGCGACCAGTATGGATTTGTCGAGGATGCAATCAACATTTTCACCGAAGACATGATGTGCATCGCCGCAGCAGAAGGTGCCGACCGTCTGACCATGGTAAAGAATGCAGTGAGCAAAAACCTCTCGCTCACCCGAAACATCCTCACCCGCGCTCAGTATCAGAAATATGTGATGCTGCTCAACATGACACTGAACAACAGAGGGCTCAACAAATAAGCACCGCTGAGCAATCTCAATAGGAAACGACATATGCCCCGTGCAGTTGACAGACTGTCACGGGGCGTTTTTTGTTGAAATAATACGATTTTGTTTACTTCAAAACTTGAAGTAAACAGATTTTTTATTAATTTTGCAAAAGTAGAAACACAAATCCTTGTTATCATGAAAAAGTACAGCCAACCCACCATCAAAAGCAGCAGAATCCAAATGCGGCCCTTCGCCATAGATATCCATTCTGGCATAGGAAACAAAGAAGAGTACGCCAACACGCAAGAACTGGAGACAGACCAGCAGTTACCGACCCTCAGCAAGAATATCTGGGGCGAATGAGTCCCTACAATTATATCAATTATGAGACAACTACTTACACCTTTGTTGACGCTCGCCTTGACGCTGGGCGTCACATGTGCTTTGGCACAGACCTATGATGTCACTCCCTTCTATCTCAACAACTCTGGATTTGACTCCGATTTCGACTATACCATCGATGACACGGGGAACGTAGCCCAGGAAATTCTTGACGTGAAGGGATGGATCAAAAACATCACAGCCAACTACACCATCACGGGTGTCTATCAGATCGGCACCAAGAAGACTTTCAACGGAGTCTCCATCCCCTCGGTGGGACAGGACGGTACCACCAACGGCGGTGTGCTTGCTCTCAGCACAGGTTGGGAGCAGTCAATGCTCTTCTATCAGGAAGTGGAACTGCCCGCTGGCAGTTATGCCCTTGTCTCCGCCTTCTACAACAGCGGTGACAAGGAAGCCGGCCGCAGCCGTGTGGCATGGATTCCCTCCGGCAAGCAAGGTGAACTCTCCGGCCTCACCTCCTTCCCAAAAGGCAAATGGCTCACCGACACCATCTACTTCCAACTCTCTGAGAGTACGAAGGGGAAGATTCAGATTGGATTCTTCGCCAATGCCAGTCAGGGGTCGGCCAACTTCGCCAAACCTTGTCTTGACTTCGTGAAACTGCTGCGTGACACCCCGATTGGCAGTGCCGACATGGATGCTTACAAGAACCGGCTCCGCACAGTTATCAGCGAAGCCTATGCGCTGTATGGAGACGGCACAGGCAACGGAGCAGCCGCACTGCTATCAGCCATCCAGGCTGCCGAGGCTGTCATCGCCGACGCAGATGCTTCTAAAGAGTCTGTGGACCAGGCCATTGACCTTCTGGCCCAAGCATCCGAAACCTATCTGTGGGCCAATCCCACCGGCAGTGTGCCCGTGGTGACCACAGACCCACGCTTTGCCCGCGGAGCCACCATGGCATTCGGCCGCATGAGTTACAGCGGAGTGAAGGCCAACGAGGTGACAGAGGTGGGATTCTGCTGGAGTGAGCATGCAGAGCCCACCATCAATGACGAGCGCACCACCAAATACCTCTCCAACAATGGCAACATCTACTGGCTGCGCGACCTCAAGCCCGCCACACGCTATTACATGCGGCCCTATGTCATCACCAAAGGCCGTCAGGTGGGATATGGCGAGGCCATCAAGGTGTATACTATCCCCAAGGGACAAATCGCCCTCAATATGCGCACCAGCAATGACGCTGCCGCTGACTCACGCATCAAGGCTGCCGCCGAAACAGCCGTCAATTGGTGGAACGACCTGACCGAAATGAAAGGATTCTCACCCAACGTCGGCTACGAGCCAGGCACCCCCACCGCCGACTGCTCCTATGGAGGGTGGATACGCGTAGGTTCCAATCAGTCGTATCAGCGGGCAGGAACCATCATGCATGAGATGCTGCATGGCTGCGGAGTGATACCCTGGGCCGATACCGAATGGAGCCGTTTCAACTTGCGCTCAGGCACCTCAAACGCAGCAGGTTATCCCACCGGTTCCGGTCTGTGGCTTGGTGACCGCGTCACCGAAGTGCTCCGTTTCTGGGACAACAACACCACCAGCCAACTCAATGGCGACTACCAACACATGTGGCCCTATGGCATCAACGGTGCCAACGAAGACAATGGCTCCGATGTGTTGTATATCGGCAACTCACTCGTATGTCAAGCCCTGGGCGAGGATGGTCTGCAGCATACCTACAGCCTGTTTGCCGAGCCCTACTATTCCTTTGACCAGGAAGACGACATCAAATACTACATCAAAAACGAAGACACAGAACACGGTCTCTACACCTCACTGCTCGTCCCCCAAGCCAACGGAACCCTGACCTGGCGTGCGATGACTGCCGACGAAGCCGCTGCCAACGACAGTTGCGCATGGTATGTCACCTTCACACCCGACAACCAATACTATCAGTTGCGAAACGCCGCCACGGGGCACTACATGACCACACTTGCCACCACCATACGCACCGCACCACGCAGCACGCTTACAGCCAATGAGAATTTCCATCTCATGCCCGGGCGTGTCGACGTGGGCGAGTCAGGACACCGGGGATACTGGATCATCCATCCCACCGGCAACTGGACACCGACATGCCTGCAGGCTGATGCCAAAGGCTCCACCTCGGCTGCCACCTTCGATATCGCCAATGCCGCTACGACTCAGCGTTGGCTCATCCTCAACTCAGAGGAGATGCTCTCCCTCTCCAACAACATGCTGGCTGAGATGAAAAAACAAGTCAGCAAAAAGTTGGAACAGGTGAAGGCTCTCGCCGAAGTGCCCCACTCTGAAGACGAGGCAGGCACCGACAACGCATTCAACAGTGCATTGAGCGACATCGGACAGCGGATGAACAGCGCCGGCAGCACCACAGAGTTGCAGACATTGCTTGACGAACTCGACAAGGCTGCCTTCGATTTCCTTGCCAATGCCACTCCCACTGACATGAGCCAACCGTTCAACCTCACCTACCTCATCACCAACCCCGACATGCAGTCGACCGATGGGTGGTTGGGCACACCTACCATCAGTTACTCCTGCGCAGAGTTCTATGAGAAGACATTCGACTTCAATCAGACGGTGAAGAACCTGCCGGCAGGCTCCTATCAGATGCGCGTGCAAGGTTTCCAACGCCCAGGCAAAGCAGAAGAGTGCATTGGCCGTCAGACCACGGCTTTTGTCTATGCTGGTGGGAAGAACGGCCGTATAGCACACATCACCGTGGATGCCCAGAGTTCCAAACTGGGCGGGAGTGAGTCTGCTGTAGGCGGCAAATACTTCCCCAACAACATGCAGGCCGCCAGCATCTATTTCAACAAGGGTCTTTATGAGAACAGCATCACCACGGAGGTAGGCGTAGACGGCGGACAATTAAAATTGGGACTCCGCTCTACCAGCATGCCCGGTTACTATTGGTGCATTTTTGACAACTTCCGCCTGCTCTACTTCGGTTCGCTCACTCCTAATGAGGTGGACGGCATCCTCACACCCATCATCACCCATGAGACCACCGCAAGAAAAGGTATCTACAGCCTCGACGGTCAGAAGTTGCGGGAGAAAGCCTCACAACTGAATGAGTTGCCCTCCGGCATCTATATCATCAACGGAAAGAAGGTGGTGACTCACTAACAGAACCTACAGGCTTCCCCAAACAAATCCCCCACGCACCCATTGGTGTGTGGGGGATTTGTTTGGGGATATTTGCAGCACTGACCTCATGAAGAATCAGTGCACAGAGTCGGTTCACTCATTGTTGACCAGCAAGTTGATGATAAACATCACGTCGGTCACGGTGACACGTCCGTCATTGTTAACATCAAAATCGCCCTTTGTCATATTGCCACCCAAGATGACATTGATCACATTGAGCGCATCGGCGACAGTCACGGCATTGTCACCATTGATATCGCCAGGAATGTCTATGATGCTGCCAGCAATGGTCATGGTCTTTGCGGTGGAAGACTTCGTATTCAATGGCTCCATATAGGCTCCGCCTGCCTTGACAAGACCAGAGGTTGTCATCACGAATCCTGAGCCCTCATCATTGAGCAACAAAGCATTGGAAACAGTTTTTTCCTCGGTAGAGCCAACAAACCTGAAATAAGTTCCAGTCACGACACTCTTCCCTGTGACAGGCACCTCTGCACCGGTTGCACTAAACACCATTTTCTTGTTGATCAGTGAGGCAGGGACACCCAGGAGATAGGGTGAGTATGGCATCCATCCATCAACATTCTCGAACTTCGCCTCTGTTGCAGTGTCGCTGGCGAACAACTTAAGCAGGAATTGCTTGTCGTCATCAGACGGCTTTTTGCACCAATCCACAGCCTTTCCATCCGATGTGACGGAAGTCACCCCAAAGGGGAGCATGATAGTCTGCCATCCACCTTTGCCATTGTAGGCGATGTTCGGGGTGAATGAATAAGAGATCTTGTCTGCTTTGAATGACTTGGGCACATAGAAATCATATCCACCCAACATGGTGATGCTGCTGGCATGCGTGCCTTTGACCACATTCTTTTTGCTCAGCGAGGTGGGCACCGTTGCATCACTACATAAGTAGTAGAGTGTGTTCGGATTGTTGTTGGGCTTGATGACAACTTTGCTCAAATCACTGACGCCCACCAAACTGACCGCAGTGGCGGATGCGGGCACAGTGATGGTGCCAGAGGGAGACATAGTAGTGGATTTGCCGCTACCATCCCATATCACCACAGCAGGATTGACCACCATTTGACCTGTTTTCATATAGATCGCATTCTGGTCTGAAACCTGTATTTTGAATTTGTCACCCACTCCCAGGTCAAATCTGATAGGAACCATGACAGTTTTTCCTGCGGCTACATCGACCTGCTTCTTTGTCAAATATATGATGTTGGTACCATATTCCTCTATGTAAATATCAACATTCATATTGAAACTGTATGCCTTAGTGGAACTGTTTTTAAGCACCAGGTCAGCCTCAATCTCAGTACCGTAGACGATGTCACCAACAAGATTGTTGACATTGTAAGACACCAAATCCAAAATAGGCAATGCTGAATTGTCAAGAATTGAAATCTTGGAATCGTAGATAACTTTACCTGACCCCGACACCAACGTTACAGCATATGTGCCCGTCGAGGAAAAGAAATAGAAGTCGACCGGCACTGTCTCGCCAGCACCAATATTTACTCCCTCAACGGTTTTCTCGTATCCACCCAGTCTGAGATATATTTTTTCGTTGCACTTAGCAGTACCCGTATTTTTCAAAGTGACTTGTAAATGTCTGAGATTTTTGCCTGCATAAGCATCTTTCTCATTGACATCATACAATTGTTTCATGCTGACCAACTTTAGATTGGCGGTACCCGCAACAGGATAAGTCTTGAGGGTGAACTTACCATCTTTCTTTGTAAGGGCCACGTACATGATATCTGATTGCTCGCAAACTTTCCAAGGACTGTTTTCATCCACTCTGTCCATACACTTGATGACATAACTGCCATCAGCGAGATTGGCACCCAGACCAGAAAGGTCGTGGCTACAGGTTTTTATATACTCATTGGTCAAGTCATAATTCGTCATGCTCTTCTCTCCAACCAGTTTGCCATTCTGGAAGATACCAACACCAATGTTGTACATTTTGTTGGGTCCGGTTTTCGTGTATTGGCATCTTAGCATAACACCCTTTAGGCCTTTGGAAGTAGCAGCGAATGTTGTATCCCTCCGTACCACTCCACTATTGCCGGTAGGACACATATACAAATCCAAGAGTGTCATTCCCCCTTTGCTTCCATCAAGTTCGGTAGGATAGATGCCGAAAATCGCTTTTTGATTGAAAGAAAATGAACCCTGATAAGGAGTATACATGCCTGAAGCCCAATAGATGTTCAATGCTGAGAGTTTGTAATATCCACAGCCAGTGAGTCCCCATCCTGTATTGATATGGAACATGTCCGTCCCGTCAAATCCGTCGATGACAAAAGCATGTCCATAATTGCCGTATTTGGAGGCAGAATAAATGACTGGTCTGCCATTCTTCAGTTCATTGAGAAGCATCTTTGTCCATTCCGTTGTGGAATAATACTTCCTTTCCCTTATTCTTGCCACATTTTTATAGCCGAAATAGTTGCACAGAGCCGGAGAAATAAATTCCATGTATGCGCTGGATGAATTGGTATAGTATTGTGTCTTTATGGAGTATCCACAATACTGGACCAACTTTGCCACCTCTGCCCTTGAATCAGTATCGCTGACATCTGTCCGACTGTAATTGTCCTTGATCAGTGACCAGTTGAAAGTAGTAGCCGACAATGCACCTTTGGATCCCCATCCTGAGATAGCATAGTAAGGTATCGATGTTGTGCTTGCCTTAGGCCATTTGTAATAATTCATCACCTGAGCCATGGCAATGGCAGTACATCCGGCAGCAGCAAGAACGCCACCATAATAGCACTTCTCATTGTATGGCCGATGCTGCGACCACCTGGAAGTAAGCAATGGTGCAATTGCAGGTTCTGTGGCAGAAGCAATATACGCTGGTGCGGATGAATTGTCCTGAGAAGGCATCTCTTTGTTGCTGCGAGCCCATTCAATTTCTGCGGAATAGTAATCAAGCAGGCCACGCAGATTCTCTGGAATGTTGTCGGCATCGAAGGAGCCAGACTCAGAATAGCCCAACACATCGTCGGCACAGTCGTCACCACTTACGACCACAAATCCTTCATTATTGTTATTGAAGACATAATAGTAAGCATCCTTTGCAGGTGCAGCCATGCCTGTAGTGGATACTTGCCTGCATTGATATGCCAAAGAAATGGTGTTTTGATCGCCCATCCCTCTTGTTCTGAAAAAAGCAGATGCTTTCTCAGCAGCCTTTTCCATTGTCACTGGTCCAGCGAATGCAGATACAGTGCACAATAAGATAACAGAAAACAGATATGACCTTTTCATTGAATAACGTATTTACAAATTAAATTTACAGAAGTATTTTTAACTTCGACAGGGAATTGAATGCGTCTTTAGGTTTTGAATTATACAAAAATAGACATAAATGTGTAATAATGACAATAATTCCAATGAAAATTAACGTTTTTTAGCAATTTATTCGCAAAATCAGTGTCAAAGCGTCATAAAATCATTGAAAAGTGCATGTTAGCAGACAATTAAGCAGTTGGTGCAAGGCATAAAAAAACCGCCAGATTTTCTCTGGCGGCCAATGTTGAAAAATCAGAATTCTGCTGTCTTTGGTGTCCTTGGGAAAGGAATGACGTCGCGTATGTTCTGCATTCCTGTGACGAAGAGAATGAGACGCTCAAATCCCAATCCGAATCCGCCGTGCGGACATGTGCCGTACTTGCGCGTGTCAAGATACCACCACATATCCTTCATAGGAATGCCGCGTCGGTTGATCTCCGACATCAGTTTGTCGTAGTTCTCCTCACGGACACTGCCACCGATGATCTCGCCGATCTGCGGGAAGAGCACGTCAGTGCCCTGGACAGTCTTGCCATCATCATTGATTTTCATATAGAAGGCTTTGATATCCTTGGGATAGTCGGTCATGATGACAGGTTTCTTGAAATGTTCCTCCACCAGGAAGCGCTCGTGCTCAGAAGCCAAGTCCATACCCCAACTGACAGGGAACTCAAACTTCCTGCCGTCGGCCACAGCCTGTTCAAGAATCTTTATACCCTCAGTATAGGGAAGTCTGACAAACGACACGTCCACCACCGACTGAAGCCGCTGCAGCAATGTCTTGTCGATCATTTTGTTGAGGAACTCCAAGTCGTCGCTGCAATGCTCGAGTGCCCATTTCACGCAGTACTTGATGAAATCCTCCTCCAAGTCCATCAGATCGTTCATGTCAATGAAAGCCACTTCAGGCTCAATCATCCAAAACTCAGCAAGATGCCGAGGTGTATTGGAGTTCTCTGCCCTGAAGGTAGGGCCGAATGTATAGATGGCTCCCAAAGCAGTGGCTCCCAACTCGCCTTCCAACTGTCCGCTTACCGTCAGTGAAGTCTGTTTTCCAAAGAAGTCATCATCATAGATAATGCTTCCTTTCTCATCCTTGCGCAGGTCGTAAAGGTTCTTGGTCGTGACCTGGAACATCTGTCCTGCTCCCTCACAGTCGCTGCCTGTGATGATGGGTGAGTGGAAATAGAAGAAGCCATTCTTGTGGAAATAGTCGTGGATAGCGATGGCCATGTTGTGTCTGATACGCATGACAGCCCCAAATGTGTTGGTGCGCAGTCTGAGGTGTGCGTTCTTGCGCATGACCTCAAAACTCTGTCCTTTCTTCTGCATCGGGTAGTCAGAGCCGCAGAGTCCATAAACTTCTATGTTCTCACACTGAATCTCCACATTTTGTCCCGAGCCCACACTCTCAACCAGACAACCGCCTACGCTGATGCAGGCGCCTGTTGTGACCTGCTTGAGGATGGCAGCATCGACCTTGGCCGGATCGACCACCACTTGCACATTCTTGATGGTCGACCCATCATTGACGGCGATAAAATCGACAGCCTTGCTGCTTCGGTGGGTGCGCACCCATCCTTTCACATTGACCTTTGATCCGTAGTCTGTGCGCTTCAGCACATCGACGACCTTGGTCCTACGCGTTTTTTCCATATTATCTTTATATTCTGACTTTTAGTTATTGTTTAAATAAGTCCTGACCGTTTTGTTCTACTCAAACGCGCCCATGCGCAACATTTCGACTTCTTTCTCCGTGAGGAATCTCCAATCGCCACGGCGAACGTTTTTCTTGGTGAGTCCAGCGAACTGCACACGGTCGAGTTTGACAACCCGGTATCCCAGACTCTCGAAGATACGCCTCACGATTCGGTTTTTCCCGCTGTGGATTTCTATGCCCACCTGGCTCTTGTCTGTGTCGCTCGCGTACTCAATGGCATCTGCATGGATTTCACCGTCGTCAAGATTGATACCCTCCCTGATCTGCTGCATGTCGTGAGCGGTGACATTCTTGTCCAGATACACATGATACACTTTCTTCTTCAGGAATTTCGGATGTGTCAGTTTGCTGGCCAGGTCACCATCATTGGTAAGGAGCAGCACACCAGTGGTATTGCGGTCAAGTCTTCCAACGGGATAGATGCGCTCCGGGCATGCATTCTGAACCAAGTCCATCACGGTCTTGCGCTGCTGGGGATCATCACTTGTAGTGACATAATCCTTCGGCTTGTTGAGCAGGACATAGACCTTCTTTTCCAGTTTTACCGGCTGGTCGTGGAACATCACCTCGTCTGTACGCGACACCTTGGTGCCCAACTCGGTCACCACATTGCCATTGACGGTCACCACACCGGCCTGAATGAAAGCATCTGCCTCACGCCTGCTGCAAATACCAGCATTGGCAAGGAATTTGTTCAGGCGGATAGGCTCGTTGGGATCAATATGTTCCTCTTTGTACTCGATCCTCTTCTTCATGCTGTACTTGGCAGAAGGATCATAACCGGCAGAATGCTGGCGATAGCCACCTTGCTGATAGCCGCCGCGCTGCTGGTAACCGCCACGCTGCTGATAACCGCCACGCTGCTGGTAACCGCCGCGCTGCTGGTAGCCGCCTTGTTGATCACCGCCACGCTGTTGATAGCCGCCGCGCTGCTGGTAACCACCACGCTGCTGATAGCCGCCACGCTGCTGATAACCGCCGCGCTGCTGATAACCGCCGCGCTGCTGGTAACCCCCTTCCTGCTGCTGACGAGGCTGATAGCCGCCTTCCTGCTGCTGCTGACGGGGCTGATAGCCACCCTCCTGCTGCTGACGGGGCTGATAGCCGTTTTGGCGGGGTTGATAGCCGTTTTGACGGGGTTGATAATTGCCTTGGCGCTGATAGCCGCCCTGACGGGATTGGTAACCGCCTTGCTGACGCTCACCATTATTATTGTTATAACGGGGACGATAGGGACGCTGTCCGCCATTAGACTGAAGGCCAGCCCCAAATCCCTCTGGGCGGAATCCGCCCTCATCATCATTATAACGCTCTGTAGAATAAGCACGCTGCGTATGTATTCTCGGACGTTGTGAACGTCCACCGCTGCGATAGTCCCTTGAATAGTTGTCTTGTTGTCCTGATGTCTGATAACCTTCCCGGCCACCAGCACTCTGCTCATTGGACATTTCTTCTTGTTTGTTCTCGTTTTCCAAATCCATAGTGTTTTTAACAAATTAATAGCCTCACGGCTGGGTTAGTAAATATGTGTTTCTAAATTCCTGTATAGTTGTGTGGCGTGATAGCCAACAATTGTTCTTTTATTTCTTGGTCCACGTCCAAGGTGTCGATAAAATCGCGTATTGTTTGCTTAGTGATTTTTTGATTGGTTCTCGTCAGTTGCTTCAATGCTTCATAGGGATTGGGATAAGCCTCCCTACGCAGTATGGTCTGTATCGCCTCTGCCACCACAGCCCAGTTAGCCTCAAGGTCATCATACAGTTTTTGCTCATTGAGAATCAGTTTGCGCAACCCTTTCAAGGTGCTCTCCACAGCAATCACTGTATGGGCAAGAGGCACACCCACGTTGCGCAATACGGTGGAGTCGGTCAGGTCGCGCTGAAGTCTGCTGACAGGCAACTTGGCTGCGAGGAACTGCAGGAGAGCATTGGAGATACCGAGATTTCCCTCGCTGTTTTCGAAGTCTATGGGATTGACCTTGTGTGGCATGGCGCTGGATCCCACCTCGCCCTTCTTAATTTTCTGCTTGAAATACTCCATGGATATATACATCCAGAAGTCACGGTCGAGGTCTATGATGATGGTGTTGATCCTTCTGAGGGCATCAAACACTGCACCAAGGCAGTCGTAATTGCTGATCTGTGTTGTATATTGCTCCCTTTCGAGTCCCAGGGATTCCTTCACGAAGTGATTGCCAAAATCTCTCCAGTCAATCTGCGGGTATGCCACATGATGAGCATTGAAATTGCCTGTTGCTCCACCAAACTTGGCTGTGATGGGGCATCCACGCAACTGTTGCAACTGTTCGCGGAGTCTGTATACGAACACCATGATTTCCTTACCCAGGCGTGTGGGTGAGGCCGGCTGACCATGTGTCTTTGCCAGCATGGATACGTCCTTCCATTCCTCTGCATAGTCAGCCAACTGACTGATCAGTTCCTCCAGAAGAGGATAGACCACATCGTTTAGGCCCTCTTTGATGGAAAGGGGAACAGAGGTGTTGTTGATGTCCTGGGAGGTCAGTCCAAAATGAATAAATTCCTTATATGGTCCGAAATCACCTATTTTATCAAGTTGCTCCTTGATGAAATACTCCACAGCCTTGACATCGTGATTGGTGATTTTCTCAATATCCTTTATCCTCTGGGCATCGTCGAGAGAAAGGTTCTCATAAATATCCCTCAGTTTCTGGAACAAGCCCTTGTCAAAGTCCTTGAGTTGAGGCAACGGCAATTGGCACAGAGCAATGAAATACTCTATCTCAACACGAACCCTGTAACGGATAAGGGCATACTCGGAAAAAAAACCTGCAAGCAGTTCTGTCTTACCTCTATAACGACCGTCAACAGGGGATATGGCGGTCAGTGTCTCAAGCTGAATCATCAAAAATATAGTTGCTGCCTTATTATTTACGTTGCAAAGATACAAATTTAAAATGTGATACGCATCATGTCTCCTGAAAAAAAGTTTATTTTGGCAAAAAATCCCTGCAATCCCATAAGGACCACAGGGAATCACCCCAAGTGGGCGTTGACGGATTCGAACCGCCGACCCTCTGCTTGTAAGGCAGATGCTCTAAACCAGCTGAGCTAAACGCCCCTTTTCAAAAAGCGATGCAAAGGTAAGAATTATTTGGGATACCACCAAATTTTTTTTGATTTTTTTCTTTTTCACACATTATTATGGTAATTTTGCACCTTTAAAAGATTCATTAAATTATTTCAGAATGGAAAAAGTAGTTAGTGGCATCAGGCCAACCGGCAATCTGCACCTGGGAAACTATTATGGTGCGGTGAAGAGTTTTGTGAAAATGCAGGATGAGTATGATTGCATGTTTTTCATTGCCGACTGGCACAGTCTGACCACCCATCCCAAACCCGAGGATATTCAAAACAGTACCAGGACGATACTTGCGGAATATCTGGCATGTGGTCTGGACCCCCAGAAAGCACCCATCTATGTCCAAAGTGATGTGAAGGAGACATTGGAACTGTACCTGTATCTGAACATGAACATTTACCTCGGTGAACTGGAGCGTGTGACCACGTTCAAGGAGAAAGCCCGCAAACAGCCCAACAACGTGAACGCAGGTCTGCTGACCTACCCCACCCTCATGGCTGCCGACATCCTGCAACACCGCGCCCACAAGGTACCCGTCGGGAAAGACCAAGAGCAGAATATGGAGATGGCCCGTAAATGCGCCCGCCGTTTCAACAACATCTACGGTGTGGAGTTCTTCCCAGAACCTCAGAACTTCTATTTTGCCGACAAGGCCGTGAAAGTTCCCGGACTCGACGGAAGCGGAAAAATGGGAAAGAGCGAGGGCAACTGCATCTATCTGCGTGATGAGGACAAAGTCATCACCAAGAAAGTGATGAAAGCCGTGACAGACCTCGGTCCTCAGTCACCAAACAGCGAACGTCCTGAAATCATAGAAAACCTTTTCACCTTCCTGCTGTTGTGCTCCAACAAGGAAGCCTATGACTATTTTGATGAGAAATGGCGTGACTGCACGCTCCGTTATGGTGATCTGAAGAAGCAAATCGCTTCTGACCTGGTAAAGACCATCGCTCCCATCCGTGAGCGCATCACGGAATACAGTGCCAACACAGAGTTGCTCGACAAGATAGCACGGGAAGGAGCAGAGCGTGCCCGTGAGAGTGCCAGAGCAACCATCGAGGAAGTAAGAAGAATCATCGGATTCAGGGTATAGAAAAACAGGAGAGCAGGAGTTGTGACACGGCTCCTGCTGTCAATGTTACCCATTTGCTTCATTCAATTCGAACAATAAAAAAGGTGCATCCCGATGGATGCACCTTTTTTTATCTCTTGTGATTCTGAATTACTTTAGTTCAACAACTGCACGACGGTTGAGGTCGAACGGTGAGAGGATGTCAACACCACCCTTACCAACGGTTGTGATCTTGCTGCGGCTCACGCCCTGGCCAACCACCTCGTCGGCAACAGTCTTGGCGCGCTCGTCAGAGAGCCACTGGTTGTGCTCGGGATTACCGGTAGCGCTGTCAGCATAACCTGTGATGAGCAGGTCAACATTCTTGTCAGCAGCCAACTTAGCCAGTGTGCGGACGTCAACCATGTCACGCTCGTATGAAGGACCGCTCTTGGTCTTGTTGCAGTAGAAGTAAACAGTAGCAGGAGCAGCGATAATGTCTCTTACTGCCTCGGGGCACTTGTGGTTGCGGATCAGGTTGTTCAGACGGTCAATCTCTGCATTGGCGTCAGCCAACTGAGCATTGAGAGCGTCGATCTGTGACTGATGGAGAGCCTTGATGGCTGGGAGATCAGGCACTTTGTCCCATGTACCCTTGCCCAGGTTGAAGGTCAGACCCAGTTCTGCATAGAGCAGGTTGTCATGGGTATCCCATCCACGCTTGTTGGGGTCAAGAGACATCTCAGTACCGTCGATATCATTCTCATAGCGGTTCCAACCCAATTCAAGGTTCAGGAAAACCTTGCGGCTGAGACGGAACTCATTGAGGATACCAACACTGAGGTCCATGCCATAGCGGTCATGAGTCATTGAACGTCCTACGCCTGCACCAGCAAATGGAATGAAATTCCACACACGGTCAGGATTGTAGCCACAAAGCATGTTGCTCAGGTTGAAAAGGACGTGCTCATTCAGTGTCCAGAACTTGTTGAAATAGCCCTTACCGTCGCCATTCACAGGACGGACAGACTTGCCCCAGATACCCATCAACTTGGTGCGGAGTCCGAGACCCGGTGTGAACCATTTACCAATAGCAACGGCTGCACCTGGATTTGAGCGGAAGTCCTCCAGCGGGCTGCGCTTGAGACCATGATGATGCTCATCAGCAGAATACCATGCATTCCACTGTGCACCCACTTGGATAAACCAATTGCTCCAGAATGAATTGGTGGCCACACTGTACTTCAATGTGGGATCATCCTGTGCCATGGCTGAAAAAGAAACGCTGGCGATTGCCAACACCATTAATAGTTTTTTCATAACCTTTTATGTTTTAAAAAATCCAAAAATAATATAATCTTTTTTATTATTCGCGATAAAATCCGCCGCAAAGATAATATTTTTTTCCAAATATAAATATTTTTTCTAAAGAAATTTTCACTTTTGGGCGAAAAAAACGCTTTATTTACGCCATTTACGGGCTATTTTCCTCAAATTACCCCAATAACCGCTCTATTTCTTCTTGTCTGAGGATGCAGGTAATTGTTTTGCCGTCAGGGGTCATTTTCGCGTTGGAACAAGAAAAAAGGCGGTTGACAAGATTTTCCATTTCCTCATTTGAGAGCACCTGTCCGTAAGGTATGGCTGAACTTCTCGCCATCCCCATCGCCACCGACTCCGCCATCTCGCTGCGCGGCCTTCCTGTCTTGTCTTTTGCTGAGGCGATCAGTTCAGCAAGCATATTTCCGGGATCGACGCCATCCAAGCCTGCCGGCACACCGTTGATGGAGAAACTGCCTCCCCCCAGGTCGGACACTGCGAAGCCCACCTCACCCAACTGTTCGAGCAACTGCTGCATCACGGCGGTCTCTGCGGGTGCCAGTCTCACTATTTCCGGGAACAGCACACGCTGTGTTGCCCATCGGTGACTGTCCATTTTCTGAAGATACTCCTCAAACAGCACCCTGAGGTGTGCCCTGTGCTGATCAATGATCATCAGTCCAGACTTCACTGCCGTCATGATGTACTGCCCCTTGTATTGATAATGAACAGGAGATTTCTCAGACATGATGTCACTGTTGTCGGCCATCTCCTGTTCGTCGAAAAGCGTTGTCTGCTGGTTGGCCCCGTCTGTCCTGGCTCCCTCATAGAGTTGTTGCCACTCCCCTTCAGGCAGCCTTCTGTTCCGTGTTGAACCACCCCCTTTTTGGAAAGGATTGTACTGAGGGTCTATCCTCACCTGAGGCACCGATACTGAGCCACCTGTTCCCAACACTGGAATGTCGGGCTTATCTTCCGTATCGAACTCAATGGAAGGGATATCATTGAATCTTCCCACCGCATCCTTGACTGAAGCAGAGAGAATTTGCCATATTGCCTGTTCGTTCTCAAACTTGATTTCCGTTTTGGTAGGATGGATGTTGACATCAATGTCAGCGGGAGGCACATCAAAATAGATGAAGAAAGGCACCTGTTCACCCTGTGGGACAAGTCTCTCAAACGGTGCCATGACGGCTTTTGCGAAATAGGCATGCTTCATGTACCTGGAATTGACGAAGAAATACTGATGGGCTCCTTTCTTCTTCGCCGACTGCGGTTTTCCCACATACCCCGTTATACGGCAGAGGGTGGTATCCACACTGATGGGCAGGATATCCTGGTTGAGTCGTTTGCCAAACACGTCGATAATGCGCTGCCTCAGTCCTGCGGAAGGCAGGTTGGACAATTCCGTGCCATTGCTGTGCAGTGTGAACGAAACCTGAGGGTATACCAGTACGATGCGCTCATACGCGACGAGGATATTGTTGAGTTCGGTGGCATTTGACTTGAGGAATTTCCTTCTTGCCGGCACGTTGTAGAAAAGGTTCTCCACCTTGAACTGGCTTCCCACCGGACAAGCCACCGGCTGCTGCTCTACGAATCTCGAGCCGTCGATACGCAGTTGGGTGCCCACCTCCTCCTCATGTGTGCGTGTGGTCAGCGTCACCTGTGCCACTGCGGCGATGGAAGCCAAAGCCTCGCCTCTGAAGCCCATGGTGTGCAAGTCGAAAAGGTCACCTGCGTTCCGTATCTTCGATGTGGCATGCCTTTCAAAAGACAGGCGTGCGTCTGTGGCAGACATACCCGACCCATTGTCAATGACCTGGATCATGGTCCGTCCCGCATCAACCACCATCACATGAACCTCATCAGCCCCCGCGTCGAGCGCATTCTCCATCAGTTCCTTCACCACGGAAGCAGGTCTTTGAATGACCTCACCCGCAGCGATCTGGTTGGCTACTGAATCTGGCAACAACTGAATAACATCTGTCATCTCACCACCGAATCAAATCTTACCGAAACAATTTCTTCTTGTGTTTCTCCTCCACATAATAAATATCGTCCTTGTCCACAGGCCTGATGTAGTCATACCATCCGAAATTGGGGAGAAGGTCCTTGGAAGGTGGAATCTGTAACATGGGATAGAGCACACCGTCGGATTTCGATGCCCATATTTTATGCAACCGCCTCTCCTCGGTGAGGAACATCCTCATGGTGTCTGTTTCCAGATAGACCATTCCTATCAGCGAACTGTCTGCATCATCTATTGGATAATAGACTGTCTGCACATTTCCAATCGCCTCGCTCATCCGTACTTTTCCTTCCACAAAATAGGCATTCATCAATCTGGAGGTGACCTGATTGTACAACAGTTTTCCTGGGTGCTCGTAGTTTTCCATCTGCTCTATCGACAAGGCATTTGACATGATGTTGGCCTCACGCACGGTGGAGTCGTTCATCCATATCTTGATACTGTCGCCGAGCAATTGACGGGGCCCGTTCCATGTGATGGGGTCGACATACATGGTGAGGCTGGAGTCGCGCGAGCATATGACCATTGAGTCACAGACCGCCTGGATATCTTTTCTGAACATCCGCACTTTATGGTAGCAATGCACTTTCCTGTACATGCTGTCGGTATCTATGAAGAAGGTCTCCACCCTGATGGTATCGGCATGCAGATAAAGGGTGTCCTGCTGGGAGTAATCGACATACACAGGATTGTTGGTGGCAAAGCCTTTCCCTGCCTTCTCGTCATATTCCACGATGTTGGCTGTCAACTGATTCTTGTTCTTCCTGTCAACATAGTTGACCCTTCCATATCCATGACTTTTCTTGCTGGAACTGTCATAAAAGATGCTGTCGCCGGTAATCAGACGGGTCTCATTCTCTATCTTGGAGTTGTCGAAGAGTTCGGTGCGGTCATCCTTCATGTAGAAGTAGCAGTTGGTAGTCTCCACATCATATCCATCCTTGATGGAGTGTATGATTGACTTGCCCCAAACGGGCCTTCCGCCAATATAGGTTGTCTTGCCGCCCTTCACATGGGCCCGATCATCGGCTGAATAATATAATAAGGTGTCGGTAGTGATGACATGGGTCTTTGTTTTGAGCGTCACGTCATAGAAGAACTCCGCCTCCTTGGTTGTAAGGTTGTATTTTCCCCAGTCGCTGCTGAGTGTCATTCCCTTGCTCTTGTCGGCATAATTGCCTCCTTGGTCATAATAGACCACATCGAACTTCCTGTCGAGGATGAGATTGTCGGTATGCAGTTCGGAAGTCTTCCGATGGATGACGACGACATTGCTCTGGGCATGCACCATATCCGCATCGGCCCTGCCGTCGTAGAAAGCAGTGTCGCATCTGATCTCCAAGGTGTCGCTCTGTATCATCCTTACGTGACCGAACGCCTGGAATGTGTTCTCCTGCTGTTTGAAATAGGCGCTGTCGCAGAAAAGTGTGGCACCCTGATGTCTGAACTTCACATGTCCCCTGACAATCTGGGTGTCGTGTTTGCGAAATTCGTCATAATAGAGAGAATCCGCATGGTCGAGATAGATTCGCTGGTCGCTGACCCTGCCACCCCTTTTCCTCTGGGCGTCAGCCTGCTGAGCCTGGCAAAGGGCAAGCAGGCATAGAATCAAAATGGTGAAGATTCTATGCCCGCCATGTAGGGTTTTGATTGAAACGGCCATCATTTTACCCATCCTTGGTATTGGAACTTGCAATCTTTGTATCGGTCATTCATTCTCACGTAGGTGTTCTTGAGTTTTCCAGCCACCCAGTCGTTGAGTTTCTGCTCCCGCCGTTTGGCCAGCACCACATCCTTCAAGGCTTGGAAATCCTCTGTGATGGTTGCTCTGTGGCTCTCCACCCGACTTTTGAGTTTGATAATGGCACACACCTTTTTTCCTCTGCTGTTGACCATCTCGAAGGGAGCCGATATCTCGCCAACCTTCAGTCCCTCAACGGCACGTGCCACTTCGGTGGGCAGGTCCTGCATGCGGAATCTTGATGTTCGTGTCTGAGGGTCAGGGGTATTGACCATCAGGCCATGGTTGCTTTTGGTGTCCTTGTCATCAGAGAGGAAGGTGGCAGCCTCATCAAATGTGAATTTGCCCTCCCGGATGTCATTGGCAATGGAGTCAAGTTTTTGTGAGGTTTGATTCATCTCCTCTTGTGTGACCCTGGGTTTCAGCAGAATATGCCTCACATTGATTCGTTCACCCCTCTTGTCAATCAGTTGGATGATGTGATACCCAAATTCCGTTTCCACAATCTTGGAAATCTTGTTGGGGTCGGTGAGATTGAACGCCACATTGGCGAAAGCCGGGTCAAGCACCGACTTCGGCGTAAAGCCGATTTCGCCGCCCTGCCGGGCAGACCCGTCCTCGGAGTAAAGTCGGGCCATGGTGGCGAAGGTGGTCTCCCCCTTGTTGACACGGTCGGTGTACTCACGCAGGGCATCTTTCACCCTGTTGACCTCCTCAGCCGACACTTTTGGCTGCATGGTGATGATCTGCACCTCCACATTCGTTGGCACGAGGGGGATGCTGTCTTCCGGGAGATTTTGGAAATACTTCCTCACCTCAGCAGGTGACACAGAGATATCCTCCACCAGTTTCTGCTTCATTCTCTGAATGAGTTCACGGTTTTTAAACTCATCATGCATTTGCTGCCTCATCTGAGCAATGGTCTGCTTGCGGTACTCCTCCAGTTTCTCACGGGAGCCGTCAGCCAACTGTATCCAATAATTGATCTGATCTTCTATGTCCTGCGACACCTGAGATTCCGTCACCTCAATACTGTCGATGGCAGCCTGGTGAAGGAAGAGTTTCTGTACAGCCAACTGTTCGGGGATGGAGCAGTCGGGATTTCCTTCCCACCTGACTCCTTCTGTCTCAGCCTGCAACCTCATGGCCTCGATGTCAGACTTGAGGATAGGCTCGTCGCCCACCACCCAAACCACCTCGTCGATGACACTTTCTGGGTTGGGGACGAAATCTTTTTTTACGACCGCGGAATCCTGAGGCATCCCACCAGTCACATCATACGATGTCTGGAATGCCCTGATGGTCATCGGGATGAAGGCCAAACTCATGCAGGCCAACGCGGTGAGATGCATTTTGTTCATAAGCACCAATAGATACGCATCAATGTTTGTTCACGGTGGCCAGCACATCTTTGTTGACTACGACAGCATACCGCTGACGGAGCCTGGCGACCCATTCCTTCTCCAATTGGTCTTGGTAGTCGGCCACCACTTGTCCGCGCACGTCGGAATATTCTTTGGGAGCCTTGAGCACCTTGCCATAAGTGGCATCGATGGGATAGTCCTTGTTGGGGGTCACCTTGGCATCCTTTTTCTTGAACACATCACGGTCAACAAGCGGATTGTCACCCTGCTTGAAGATGCCTTTCTCCACTCTGATCCTTTTCACGGAGTCGGCATTGAAAGTAGTGCGGAGGCGTTCTGCCCATTTGTCGAATGCCAGTCCCTTCACACATTTTTTCACCGCCTTGACATCAGCCTGGTCTTTCACATGGTATGCCATGCCCTTGAAGCGAGGTGAGTCCCATGTATAACGCTTTTTGTTTTTCTTGAAATAGTTGGCAAGTCCTGCCTCATCCTTGGCGGCCTTGTCCCACACCTCGCTGTTGCTGATTTCATAAAGCAGCAGTCCGTCATGGTATTCGCGGATCAGGTTGGCCAGGTCGGAATCTTTGGCAGACAACTCGATCGCACGCTGCTCCATGAGTTTTTCCTTGGTCGTATTGCCATCGGCTTTCACGATTTCCTCCACCTTGTCATCAATGATTTTCTCACGGATTCCCCTTCGGTCGATGAAGGTCAGGATGTCACTTCTGAGTGAGTCATAGGGGAAGAACATCGACTTGTCGTCAAGCCGGATGATATGATACCCATAGGGAGAGAGCACAGGTTTGCTGATTTCCCCTTTGTTGAGTGAGTAGGCAACCGTTTCAAACTCCTTGACGGTCTGTTGTGGCTGGATCCATCCCAGCACACCGCCATTTTTGGCAGAGCCCTTGTCGTCGGACACCTTCTTGGCGAGTTCCTCGAAATTGGCACCCTGCTTCAGAGCATTGTACACTGAATCGGCACGCTGCTCAGCCTTCTTCCTGTCGGCCTCGCTGGCTTTCTGCCCCACCATGATGAGGATGTGGGCGGGTTTGACAATGCCGCCGAGTGAGTCGACAAAATGCTGTGTCCGCTGATAAATATCCTTGGCTTCCCTCTCCACATCCTGGTCGGTGATGAAGGTAGGTCTGATCTGTTGGTCGCGATACTGTGCGAATTCGTTCTTAAATGAGACGAGGGTATCGAGATGTGCGTCAAGGGCAGCAGCCACCTTGAGTTTATAGTTGATGAACAAGTCGACATACTCCTCGACCGTTTTCTTGTCTATCACGCCATCAGAGTTGTTCTTGTTGTATGAATATTCAAACTCCGACCTGTTGACAGGCTGTCCGTTGATAGTCATGATCACCGGGTCGTCCTGTGCGAAAGCCACTGTCCCGATGACAAGCATTGCAAAAAGGGTTTTCAGTCTCATTGCTATTATTTGATAAAATGAATTATTCTGGTCTCGAATAGTTGGGTGCCTCACTGGTGATGGTGATGTCGTGTGGATGACTCTCCATGACACCGGCATTGGTGATGCGTGTGAACTTGGCCTCATGCAGCCGCTCGATGTTTTGCGCGCCGCAGTAACCCATGCCTGAACGCAAGCCACCCACCAACTGGTAAATGACTTCCTGGAGAGTGCCCTTGTATGGCACACGTCCTGCGATGCCCTCCGGGACCAGTTTTTTGGTCTCTTTCGTACCCGACTGGAAATAGCGGTCCTTGGAACCGTTCTCCATGGCCTCGAGCGAACCCATGCCTCGGTAACTCTTGAACTTTCTTCCGTTGAAGATGATGGTGTCGCCCGGACTTTCCTCCGTGCCAGCGACGAGTGAGCCGATCATGACAGAACTGCCACCCGCTGCCAATGCCTTGACCACATCGCCTGAATAGCGCAGGCCGCCATCGGCAATGAGTGGAACACCTGTGCCCTGAAGGACAGAATAGACATCATACACAGCACTGAGTTGGGGCACGCCCACGCCTGCCACCACACGTGTGGTGCAGATCGAACCCGGTCCGATGCCCACCTTGATGGCGTCGGCTCCGTTTTCCACCAGCATTTTGGCTGCTTCGCCCGTAGCCACATTGCCCACCACGATATCCACGTTGGGGAAAGCAGCCTTGGCCTCCACCAGTTTTTCCACCACCGACTTGGAATGTCCGTGAGCGGTGTCGATAACAATGGCGTCGGCACCAGCGTTGACGAGCGCCTGCATACGGTCGAGGGTATCACTGGTCACACCCACACCGGCAGCCACTCTCAGTCTTCCCTTATCATCCTTGCAAGCCATTGGCTTATCCTTGGCCTTGGTGATATCCTTATAGGTGATCAGTCCTACGAGACGGTTGTTTTTGTCCACCACCGGCAGTTTCTCAATCTTGTTCTCCTGCAGAATCTGGGCTGCTGCGACAAGGTCGGTCTGCTGGTCGGTAGTCACCAGGTTGTCCTTTGTCATCACCTCGACGATGGGTTTGTCAAGATGCAGTTCGAACCTCAGGTCGCGGTTGGTGACGATACCGACGAGATGGTTGTCCTCGTCGACGACGGGAATGCCTCCGATATGGTATTCCGCCATCATGTTGAGCGCGTCCCGTACGGTCTTACCCGTCTTGATGGTGACAGGGTCATAGATCATACCGTTCTCAGCCCTCTTGACGATGGCCACCTGGCGTGCCTGATCGTCGATTGACATGTTTTTGTGAATAACGCCGATGCCGCCTTCTCGTGCGATGGCGATGGCCATTGCCGACTCGGTGACGGTGTCCATGGCAGCGGTGACAAAAGGAATGTTCAGCCCAATGTGGCGGGAAAACATGGTTTTCAGTTCCACAGTCCGTGGAAGAACCTCGGAATAAGCCGGGATAAGGAGGACGTCGTCGAAGGTCAGACCGTCCATTACGATTCTATCTGCAACAAATGATGGCATAACTCAATAATTTATTGCGTGCAAAATTAGCAATAAAAATCTACTTTTGGGGTGCTTTGCTGTTTTTTCTTGCTGAATTAATACGTTTTAACGTGTCAACAGCATGGAGAAATGGTTCTGTGAATCTCCAAAGGCATATCAACAATGCGGGCGGATTATCAAAAATCCGCCCGAACTCAGTAAACTCTCCCTCCTTCGGAGGGGTTGGGAGAGGTATTTTTCAGTTGGCCATCTCTGAGAAGAATTTCACCCTCACCAGGCGCACCTCCTCTTCGGTGCTGTACTCGCCCAGTTCGTCCATTGCGGTGTCGAGGTCGTCTGTCTGGCTCTCACTGAAATAGTCATAGATGTCATCCACATGGTCTTCATCCATCACCTCATCGATGTAATAGTCGATGTTGAGTTTGGTGCCGCTGTAGACGATGGCCTCAATCTCTGTGAGCAGTTCGTCGAAGTCAAGTCCCTGAGCCTTGGCTATCTCCTCGAGATCAATCTTGCGGTCAATGCTCTGAATAATCTTGACCTTGAGGATGGATTTCTTGGCCACGGTGCGCACACGCATGTCCTCTGGCCTTTCTATCTCATTCTCCTCGCAATGCTGGCGTATCAGGTCACAGAATTCCTGTCCATAGCGCTTGGCTTTGCCTGCTCCCACACCCTGGATATTTTGCAGTTCCTGCAAAGTAATGGGATACATGGTTGCCATCTGCTCAAGAGAGATGTCCTGGAAGATGACGTATGGAGGCACGTTGAGTTTTCTTGACATGCGTTTGCGCAGGTCTTTCAGCATCGAATAGAGTTCGGGGTCGAGTGCACCTCCTCCCTCTGTGCTTTCCTCCTCATATTCATCCTTGAACTCCGTGTCCTCCACGATCATGAAAGAGGTGGGGTTCTTGATAAATCGCTTGCCTGCAGCCGTGATCTTCAGCAGTCCATAATTCTCCACGTCCTTTTTCAGGTATCCGGCCAGCAGCGCCTGACGTATAACGGGATTCCACAGTTTGGGATTCACGTCCTCTCCGGAGCCGAACTCTTCCAAGAGGTTATGTTTATGAGAGACCAGGTCATCGGTGCCTCTTCCCTTGACGAAGTCAATGATATACTCGGCCCTGAAATTCTCCTTCACGGCCTCAACCGCCTTGAGTACGATGAGCAGTTCATCCTTGCCCTCCATTTTGGTCTTGGGATGCAGGCAGTTGTCGCAGTTGCCACAATTTTCCTTGTTATATTCCTCACCGAAATAGTGGAGCAGCATTTTTCTCCGGCACATCGATGACTCGGCATAGGCAGCCGTCTCCTGGAGCAGTTGTCTTCCGATATCCTGCTCTGCCACCGGTTTTCCCTCCATGAACTTCTCCAGTTTCTGCAAGTCCTTGTAGGAATAGAAAGTGATGCACTTGCCCTCACCTCCGTCGCGCCCCGCACGTCCTGTCTCCTGATAGTATCCCTCCAGGCTCTTGGGGATGTCATAATGTATGACAAATCTGACATCAGGTTTGTCGATGCCCATACCGAAAGCGATGGTGGCCACGATGACATCAATTTTCTCCATCAGGAAGTCATCCTGGGTCTCCGAACGTTTTGTCGACTCAAGGCCTGCGTGGTAGGCGGCTGCCCTGATGTCGTTGGCACAGAGGTCGGCAGCCAGTTCCTCCACCTTTTTCCTTGAGAGGCAGTAGACGATGCCGCTCTTGCCGGGGTTTTGTTTGATGAAGCGGATGATTTGCTTGTTGATGTCATTGGTTTTGGGCCTTACCTCATAATAGAGGTTAGGTCTGTTGAACGAACTGTTGAATTCCTTCGCATCGACAATTCCCAGGTTCTTCTTGATATCTGTCCTTACCTTGTCGGTGGCTGTCGCGGTCAGGGCGATGACCGGCGCGTTGCCTATCCGCTGTATGGTGGGACGGATGTTGCGGTATTCCGGTCTGAAATCATGTCCCCATTCAGAGATGCAGTGCGCCTCGTCGATGGCATAGAACGAGATTTTCACGGTCTGCAGGAACTCCACGTTGTCGTCTTTGTTGAGTGACTCAGGAGCCACATATAGGAGTTTGGTTTTTCCCGCAGTGATATCGGCCTTGACCTGGTCGATGGCAGCCTTGTTAAGCGACGAGTTGAGGTAATGGGCTACCCCCTCCTCCTCACTCATGCCGTTGATGACATCCACTTGGTTTTTCATCAGGGCGATGAGTGGTGAGATAACGATGGCGGTACCCTCCATGAGCAACGAGGGAAGTTGGTAGCACAACGACTTTCCGCCTCCTGTGGGCATGAGCACAAAAGTGTCTTTGCCCGCCAGCAGATTGCGGATAATAGCCTCCTGATCGCCCTTGAACTTGTCAAAGCCGAATAATCGTTTCAGTTGTTGGGTGAGGTTAACGTCTTTAGGCATGTGTAAAATCATTTCATAGTCTCTGCCAGGTCAGGGAGCCCCGTATGAGGGGGCTTCTCCCTATTCCTGACCTTGGATATGTGCTTTGTCGAGTTGTCTTTTCGCGTAGTCGAGCGTGACATCGAAGGATTTTGTCCTGCGTGAGGGCATCTCAAACATGGCATCCATCATCACACTTTCCACGATGGACCGCAATCCACGTGCACCGAGTTTGTATTCCACGGCCTTGTCGACGATGAAGTCGAGGGCATCCTCGCTGAAACTGAGTTTGATGCCATCCATCTCAAACAGTTTGATGTATTGTCTGACGATGGAGTTTTTGGGTTCCACAAGGATTTTTTTCAGCGCAGGCCTGTCAAGTTGGTTGAGATAGGTGAGCACCGGCAGTCGCCCGATGATTTCCGGGATGAGGCCAAACGACTTGAGATCCTGCGGAAGGACATACTTCATCAGTTCCTCCTTGTCAATGTTCCTGACATTCTGCACTGAATTGTACCCCACGACATGGGTGTTCATGCGCTGTGCGATTTTGCGCTCGATGCCATCGAAGGCACCTCCGCAGATGAACAGGATGTTGCGGGTGTCCACCTGAATGTATTTCTGATCGGGATGCTTCCGCCCTCCTTGTGGGGGCACGTTGACCATTGTACCCTCGAGCAGTTTGAGCAGTCCCTGCTGCACACCCTCTCCGCTGACATCCCTCGTGATGGAGGGGTTGTCGCTCTTGCGGGCAATCTTGTCAATCTCATCGATGAACACGATACCCCTCTGTGCTGCCTCCACATTGTAGTCAGCCACCTGGAGGAGTCTTGAGAGAATGCTTTCCACATCCTCGCCGACATATCCTGCCTCGGTGAAGACGGTGGCGTCGACGATAGTGAAAGGCACTTTGAGCAACTTGGCGATGGTGCGTGCGAGGAGGGTCTTGCCCGTTCCTGTGCTTCCCACCATGATGATGTTGCTCTTCTCTATCTCCACCCCATCATCCGTCTCCTTCTGATTGAGTCGCTTGTAATGGTTGTACACAGAGACGGCGAGGTATCTCTTCGCCTCATCCTGTCCTATGACATATTGGTCGAGATAGTCTTTTATTTGCTGAGGTTTGGGCAGTTTTTTCAGATCGAAGTCATCGTTCTTACCGTATGCACCCTGCAGTACACCCGATGTCTGCACGATCTCATAAGCCTGGCGGGCGCAATTTTCACATATCTGTCCGCTGATGCCCGAGATGAGCAGCCTGACATCCTTCTCACTGCTGCCGCAAAAACTGCATGTCTTCTTCATTTCTACTTTTTGCGCTTGAGCACGTCGTCAATCATGCCATATTCCTTGGCCTCCTCAGCGGTCATCCAGTAGTTGCGGTCGGAATCCGCCCACACTTTCTCAAACGGAGTGTGAGAGTGGTCAGCGATGATGGTGTATAGTTCTTTTTTGTATTTCTGTATCTCACGGGCCTCAATCTCAATATCGGAAGCCTGTCCCTGCACACCGCCAAGGGGTTGGTGAATCATCACCCTGCTGTGGGTGAGGGCAGCCCTTTTTCCCTCTGTACCTGCCACGAGCAGGACAGCGGCCATGGAGGCGGCCATTCCTGTGCAGATGGTGGCCACGTCGCAGGAGATAAACTGCATGGTGTCGTAGATGCCCAGTCCTGCCGAAACGCTTCCGCCCGGTGAGTTGATGTAGACGGAGATATCCTTTCCGCTGTCCACCGAGTCCAGGTAGAGCAACTGTGCCTGCAGGGTGTTGGCAGTATAGTCGTCAATCGGTGTTCCGAGGAAGATGATGCGGTCCATCATCAATCTTGAGAACACATCCATCTGGGTGACATTCAACTGTCTTTCCTCCAGGATATATGGGTTGAGGTATTGTGCTTGTGTGCTGATCACGTCGTCGAGCACCATGGAGTTGATGCCCAAATGCTTGGTAGCGTACTTTCTGAAATCGTTCATGTTCTTTTCTTTTAATGGTCATTCTATTATTGTCGCGGCATGGGTATTCCATCTTGCCGTCTGCAAAAAAGAATACAAAAATCAGGCCACAACAAAAGATTACCGACCTTTTTCTTGATTCGTAGCAACAAAGTTACGAAAAAAAGTCGGTAATCTTTAATGATAAGGACGATTTTTTTGAAAAAAAATCTATTTATCCTTTCACGATATTCCTGAAGTCTTCAAATGTCACCTTTTTGATGCCCAGTTTGACGACATTCTTCATCACCTGTGTGAGTTTGCGGTCGATGGTGCGGTCAACGATGGCATTGGTGTATTCCTCTTTCTTGACCATATCCTGTGCATAGTTGTCAAGATACTCGTCAGGCACATCGTTCATGCCATACTGAGCGAACTGAGCCCTTGCCATTTCCCTTGCAGTGAGTTTGATCTCGCTGTCCTCCACCTTGATGCCGTTGGCGTTCACCAACTGCTCCTTGATGAGGTGCCATTTCAGTTCGCGGATGCTGTCGGCGAAATGATCATCGACGTATTTGTCATCCTTGTCCTTGTTATTGTTCTTCATCACCCGCTTGAGCAGTTCCTCGGGGAAGGTGAGTTCACCCACCTTGGCCTCGGCATAAGCCCTCAGGTCGGACAAGAACTGGAAGTCGGCCTCACCGGTGAGTTGCACCTTCAGTCCCTCTGCGATTTTCGAGCGGAACTCCTCCTCGCTGCTGACAGTGCCTTCGCCAAACACGGTGTCGAAGAGTGCCTGGTTGACCTCGGCGCCTACATATCTCTGAATCTCGGTGATCTGGAAACTGAAGTCATCAGTCAGGTCAGCCACCTCTTCCTTCTTCAGTTTGAGCAATGCGGCCACCTCTGTGTCGCTCTCGGGATAGGCCTTCTTGGGGTTGAAAGTGATGATGTCGCCCAGTTTGGCACCCTCGAAGAGCGCTTTCTGGTCCTCAGCCTTGAAGTATTGTGGCATGAGCATGGCATCGGCCACGGTGATACCACCCTCAAGGGTGTTGCCCTCTGCATCCAGTTGGCGGAGGTCGCCTTTCAGCATGTCGCGCTTTTCGGCATCATACTCCTCGGGATGCTCGTAATGACCGTTGCGGTTGGCGAAGATCTCCACCTGCTGGTCAATCATGTCCTCGCCCACCTCGATGTCATAATAGGTCACCTCGTCACTGTTGTCGAGGGTGAGGGAAAACTCGGGAGCCACCGCGATGTCAAAGGCGAAAGTGAACGGGCCTTCTTTCTCCAGGTCCTGCGGCACCTGGTTTTCCGACGGCATGGGCTCGCCCAGCATGGCGATGTTGTTCTCCCTTACATATTTATATAGTTCGCTACCCAGCAGTTTGTTGATCTCGTCCACCTTGACGGCAGTGCCATATTGGCGCTTGATCAGTCCCATGGGCACGTTGCCGGGTCTGAAGCCAGGCATCTGCGCCTTGCGGCGATACTCCTTCAGTTTGTCATCTACCAACTTTTTGTAGTCCTCTTCCTCCACGACAATGGTCATCAGTCCATTGATCTTATCGGGATTTTCGAATGAAATTTTCATCTTTATCTATATTCTTTTAATGTAATAATTGGTGGCTTTTTCTCAAATTGGGTGCAAAATTACACATAAATAACCGAAATACCTAATAATATAGAAAAAATAATATTGGAATTATGCTGAAAGCAACAAATAGTTGTTATTAAATTTGCGAACACAAAAAATTTTTCCTACCTTCGCGTCCAAATGATAATTACATTCGAGCAGACATACCTACAGGAACTCTATACAAAGGGCAAGGCGAGCGATAAGCAACACCGCTTTCAGCCCCAAGTTGTTAGCAAGTACATCAAGGTTGTCAACCTGATGAAGCAGCAGGAGAATGTTCTGGGACTGACCAAGTATGGTTCCTTGCACTACGAGAAACTACACGGTGACAAGGAGGGAACTTCGTCTGTCCGCGTCAACAATCAGTACCGCATCGAGTTCATCGAAGGCATGGAGACCGACAAACAGATTGCTACGATATGCAACATCACAGAACTATCAAACCATTATAAATAAAGGAGGACGAGATATGACGACACTTGAAGGAGTAAATCCGCAGATGATAGCAAACAATCTGAAGCCCTTTCAGCCCACCCATCCTGGCGAGGTGCTGAAAGACGAACTGGAATACCGTGGCATTTCTCAGCGGGGACTAGCCAAGAAGATAGGAATATCCTATTCTGCCTTCAATGAGATGCTGAATGGCAAGCGGTCGCTCAGTCCCGAACTGGCCATGATGATGGAGGCCGCTCTCGGTGTTGACGCAGCCCCTCTGCTGGCCATGCAGAACGAATACGATATGTTGATGGCCGAGCGCGACGATTCGTTTATGGAGAAACTCAGACAGATTCGCCGCATTGCCGCTATCTTCTGAATCAATCTCAAGTTTTTGCAAAAGAATTTGATTACTTGGAGGGTAGGAGTATAGACAAATGTGAACTTGAATAATTATATTTGAGAGACAACCGACATGACCGAGGCATATACCCATCAGGCGACAGAACTGCTCAGCCATCTGATTGCCATCCCCAGCATCAGCCGTGAGGAGACTGCGGCAGCCGACTATTTGGAGACTTGGATGCAGAAAGCGGGCCTTTCCCCTCACCGGGAGGCCAACAACCTGTGGTGTGTGGCTCCGGGTTACGACGCCTCCCGCCCCACCCTGTTGCTGAATGCCCATATCGATACCGTGCGCCCGGTGTCCACCTGGACCCGCCCGCCCCACGTCGCACAGACAGAGGGCGACCGTCTCTATGGCCTAGGCAGCAACGACTGCGGCGGAGGGTTGGTGTCGCTGCTCATGGTGTTCTGCCACCTGCGCTCCACACCCCAGTCCTGCAACCTCATCTATCTGGCCTCCGCCGAGGAGGAAGTGTCTGGAGCCAATGGTTGCAGCCGTGTCCTTCCCCTGCTGCCACCTGTCACGGCAGCCATTGTGGGAGAACCGACGGGCATGCAACCGGCCATTGCGGAAAAAGGTCTGATGGTGATTGATATGGTGTCGCACGGGAAATCGGGCCATGCCGCACGGGGCGAGGGCATCAACGCCATCTACAAGATGCTCGACGATCTGCAGTGGATACGCGATTATCGCTTTGAGCGTGTCAGTCCCCTGCTCGGTCCCACACTGATGCAGGCGACGGTGCTCCATGCCGGCACCCAGCACAATGTGGTTCCCGACACATGCACGGCAGTCATTGATGTCCGCACCAATGAACTTTACAGCAACGAGGAGGTATTCGGCATCATCCGCTCGCATGTGAGCAGCGAGGTGAAAGCCCATTCCTTCAGACTCAGTTCCTCTGGCATCCCTGTCAGCCACCCCATCGTGCAGCGCTGCCTGTCGATGGGGATGATTCCTTTCGGGTCGCCCACACTGAGCGACCAGGCGCTCATGCCATTTGCCTCGCTGAAGTTAGGCCCCGGACAGTCATCCCGCTCTCATTCCGCCGATGAGTATATCTGTATCAGCGAGATCAAGGACGCCATCGGGAAATACATACAGATACTTGACGGCTTGGATCTTTGTCTTGACAATCAATGACCGTCCGCAGGATAGCGAGACATATATCGTTTTATCTCATTACTTTCTTTGCTCCGTCTAGAGTCTGTACAATGCGAAGGCCGTGATAGTTTTCAGGCACGGGACGTCCGCCTAAGTCGTAACTGCGCCGTTCCATGTTTTCAGGGGTATAGGGAATGGATTTGACACTTGTCGGATCGAATTCACGTATCTCTCCGAATGTATTCCAAGGAGTTTGCCGATAACGTTCGGTACAGCCTTTAGGCACGTAGAGCACCGACTTATTCATTGTCCAGTCTTTGAAGGCCTGCGGATGGGTTTCTGTTGGTGGATTCTGCGAATACATATAGACGGTATGCGACGAGAAATTGGGAACGGCAAAGGCCGCCTCCTCTATCTTCCGTACGGAAGCCGGGATGTGCCACACACTAATGCCTTTCGAGCCAGCCAATGACCATGGGCCGATTTCTTCCAATCCGTCAGGAAACTGGAAGATTCTCAAGCCGTAGCACTCATAAAATGCCGAATTCTCTATACGCTTGACGGTCGGCGGCAGGACGAGTTTCACTATCGACTCACAACTGTAGAAAGAGGCTTTGGGTATGGTGTCGAGTGGCGCCCGTATTTCTATCGTGTCCACCATGATATCACGAAAAGCATGTTCATCAATATGGAGTAAACTCTCAGGAATCACCAGTTTCTTTTTGCTTCCCATTCCAAGGAGTGCACACTTCTCTATTCGTTCCAGCCCGTTGGGCAATTCTAAGTTATACAGATGATTGTTACTCAAAGCGGCCCAACCTAAATGCTTCAGTTTTGCCGGCATGTGGATATCGGTGATATAACAGTAAGCAAAGCAAAAGTCGGGCAGATACTCCACATTGTCCGAGATAACGAGTTTCCTCAAATGACAGTAATAAAAAGCATAGGGACCAATATAAGTAACGCTGTTGGGTATGACCAGTTCCTCCTGATATGGAATTGCATTGTCGAGTGCATACTTGAAGGCATCTTCGCCGATGTACTCCAACTGCTTGTTCAACACGATTTTATCACATCGGTGATAGTTGAAGGCCTTGTCGTCGATGACTTTAACTTCTGGGCGAATCGTAAAACTTTTCGCCTGCGATTTGATTTCAGCGAAATAGGACAGCAGACGGGTGTGGTCGCGGGTGTACAAATAACCATCCTCCAGCACGAATTCCGGGTGGTTTTCGTCTATGGTGACATTGCTCAGGTTGATGTTTCCGTTCAGTGCGCCATTGCCGATATGCACAAGCGTGGCGGGGATATGCAGTTTCTTAAAAAAGTTATTGCAGAAAGCATGGTCACCCAACCACGTCAGCGTAGGAGGAAACACGATGCTGTCTCCACAGAACGTGATGGCATAGTCGCCTATCTTCTTCAGCGTATTGGGCAAAACCAGACTCTTGAACTCCTTGTCGGCGAACATATAAGAGCCGATGACGTCATCTTCTGTCGTATAGTCTTCGTAGTAGGGCTCGCCGCCTGCCACAATCCGGCAGTCTCTGAGATTCAATGTTCTTTGTGGGTTGGCCCACTTACGCAGCACCTTCACGTCCGAACCGTTAATCGAACCTTGCAATGTCAGATTGTTCTCGTATCTCAGGTCGTTAACGTCAAACAAGTGTTGCAGTTCCCCTGGATAATAAACCCATACCGTTCTTTCTGCCGGCAAGCGGACAGGCGCTGCCAGAAACATGTATATCAGAACAAATAATGCAATACGGTTACCCATCATCTGACTATTTACTTTGTTAATTCTTATCTAAGTTTTGCGACATCAACCATCTGGCATATATCATCCATAATAGTCGCATTTTGACTTTTAGACCGCAAACATACAAATAATAGTAGTCGCAGTGCCTCCAGTTCACTTTGCCTTGCTACGAAGGCTCTTTTTCTGAGAATGACGACAGCCAAAGCAGGTAGGGACGCGATGTATCGCGCCCGCGCTCCCAAGTGAGCAGAAGAATCAATAACCTGTCCCGATGATTCTCTGATTCCTTTCAATCTTCAATGATGTAATCCGTCATGGCACGCTTCTCGACGGAGAAGCCGATGCCGGCCTTCACGATACGGCGGCCATCGGTGGCATAGCGGAGCGCATAGCCCTTATCGTTGATCTGGTCGAGGGCATCCTGCGCCGTTCCGTTAATCTTCAGTTCCATCACATAGATGGCATCGGGCATAAATACCACCATGTCGGCACGCCCGCGGGCGCATTTCACCTGCGTCTGCACATAGACGTTGAGCATGGAGAAAATGAGGTAAAACGACCACTCATAGAAACCCTCGGCGGCGGAGACCTCCTCCAGTTTTTTCTTGAAACCCTCGACATATGGCAATTCCTCGAGGTATGCCTGCAGTTCGCGCAAGGCCAAGTCGGCGTCGCCGGTGCACAAGGCATCCCAGAAGCGCACTGCGAAGCCCCTCTGCACGTCACTTCCTCGCATGCCTGTAACAGAGGGTAACAAACCTTCAGTAAAGCCCACACGAACCTCTTGGTTTGGAATGCCCAGGGTGTACATCCTGCTTCTGAAGTTGTAGTCCTTGATGGTCATGTATCCGCTCTGATAGAGCAACGGCAGGGCATCCATCATATTTTCTGTAGGCTGGTCGAAGGCCGATGATGGCACCTGTAGGTCGTCGAGTTTGGTGATGTCTGTCTGGAAATGGCGCATCTGGCGGATGAGGTAGGATGGCGTGCCACTCTCAAACCACCAGTTGTCGAGCCTGCGCTGGTTGAACGCTTTCATCAGGCTGAAAGGGTTGTAGATATCGGGAGACTTCCCTGAGAAATGATATCCGTCATAAGTGTCGCGGAGCATCTGGCGCATCTCATCTGGAGCGCACTCATACTCGGTGGCGAGGCGTTCCACATCAGGCCTCATTTGCGTGTCGATCTCTTCGCCGGTGATGCCGCAGATGGCGGCGAACTCCGGGTCGAGCGAGACATTGGTGATGTTGTTGAGGGTGGAGAAGATGCTCAGTTGCGAGAACTTTGTAATGCCTGTGATGAAGCAGAAGCGGATCATCGCCTCGTTGGCCTTTAAACATTGATAGAATTCCTGCATCACACGGCGGTATCCGCCGAGTAGTTCCTCCTCGTGCAGTACCTCGAGCAGTGGCGCGTCATATTCGTCGATAACCACTACCACCTGGCGGCCTGTCTGCTCGTACGCTCGTCGGATAAGGCCGGAGAAGACTTCTCCGGGAGTGGCCGATGTTTGCGACATAGCATATTTTTCGCAGTAAGGCTCCATTTGAAACATCAGTGCCTTGCGCAGTTCTGCCGTATTCTCGCGTCCCTTGGCCATGCTCACGTCGACGTGGAGCACAGGGTAACTCAGCCACTCTTTCTCCAACTCCATCACCTTAAGCCCCTCAAAAAGGTCACGTCGGCCCTCAAAGAAGGAGCATAGCGTGGTGGTTAGCAGCGACTTACCGAATCGCCTCGGACGACTCAAGAAGATGTATTTGCTCAGGTGCGTCATCCTCCACATCAGGTCGGTCTTGTCGATGTAGACATAACCCTTGGTGATGATTTCCGAGAAAGTCTGTATACCGACGGGGTAGCGCCGCTCGTCAGGATAGAGGTTGCTTGGATGTGTCATGGTGTCTCCTCCGGTTGTTTTGCCGTGTTGTTATTCATTTCCGCCGCTAAGTTAGTAAATAGTCATGACATGGCAAAAGTTTTCTTCAAATTTGTCATGAGGGTATTTTTGAAGTGATTTCTTAAAAAATCAGGGGCACGGCGTTCAAACCTGTCCCGATGATTCCTAGTATACCCCTACATTTACCTCTTTTTGGGCTTTCGGACGCGATACATCGCGTCCCTACTTGTCGCACTGCCATTCTATGATGTTGCGCTCCTTGGGGATACTTTCTCTTGACAGCCATGGTCCTGCGATTTCGGTTTTCGACCGCTAAAGAAGGGAAAAAAAGTGAAACTTCCAATTTTTTACGTCGGTGAGCGCGGGCGTCCCCGCCCGCATCTATTGCGGACGGGGACGCCCCTGTTTCGCTGTGAAGTATATCCTTGACTGGACTGTTGCCTACCGTCCGAGCCAGGTCTCGGGGTTGAGTTTAGCCTTCTCCCTTCTGAGTTGGAACTGCAGGATGTTGTCCTGACCGATGGTGCCCAGCACCTGGCGTGTGGTAACCTTTTGACCTTTACGCACATTCACGGCCTTCAGGTTGCAGTAGACGGAGATGAAGTCACCATGGCGCACCATGACCACCAGTTGTCCTGCCACGCTGACGACGGCACTCACCTCGCCCTCAAACACTGACCTTGCCCTGGCACCCGGCTCACACTGGATATTGATGCCCTTATTGTCGAGTTTCACGTTCTTCAGTCCGTCAACATCATATTGTCCGAAATGGCTCACCACCTTGTAGGGACCGGTGACAGGCATGGGCAACCTGCCCCTGTTGCTCTCAAAACTGCCACTGATCTGACGGTCGACCGCCGACATGGTCTCCACCTTGGAAGCCTCTTTGGCATCCTCCTCAACCTCTTTCTCACGGCGAGCGGCATCTGCCACAGCCTTGCGCTCCGCAGCCAACCGGGCAGACTCCGCCTCACGGGCAGCCTGCTCCGCCTTTTCTTTCTCGGCGGCACTCCTGCGGGCAGCCTCCTCGGCGGCACGGGCCTCCTCGGCAGCGGCACGGGCCTGTGCCTCCGCCTCACGGCGCGCCTTCGCCTCATTTTCCTGACGCGCCTTTGCCTCAGCGGCGGCGGCTCTGGCACGTGCCTCGGCAGCAGCCTTCTCGGCAGCCACCCTGCGCTCATGCTCACGGGCAGCCTTGTCGGCAGCGGCCTTCAGACGGGCCTCCTCGGCCTTGGCGGCAGCGATACGTTTCTCCTCCTCGCGTTTGGCCTTCTCGGCAGCAGCCTTCTTACGGGCCAGTTCCTCTGCTCTTTTCTTTGCGGCAGCAGCCTCAGACTTGCGCTTGGCCTCCGCCTCAGCGCGCACGCGCGCCTTCTCCACCTCGACAGCCACAAGGCGGTCGATCTCGGCATTGATCTGCTCATTCTTGCGCTCCTGCTCAGAGATAATCACCTGGATGGTCTTTTGCTCATTCTGCAGTTCATTCACCACCTTCTGCTGCTCGGTATGCTTGTCCTGCAAGTCAGCCCTGGCCGCCTTGCCCTTGCTCAGCAGTTGGTTTTTCTGTGAGCGAGCCGCCTGCAGTTGCTTGTTCTTCTTGTCGATTTCCTGTTGCTTGACCTTGATTTGCTCGCCTTGTGTCCGTTGGTAATCCGCATATTCCTGCATAAAACGGAGTCGGCGATAAGCCTGGGTCAGGCTGTTGGCACTGAAGATAAACATCAGTTTCTCCTGAATGCTGTTGTGGCTCTGCATGTATCTCACCGACTTGACATATTTGTCCTGCCGGTCGCGCAGTTGTCCCTTGAGGGTAGCCATCTGTGAATTGAGGATACCGATATTGCCGTCAAGTTTGTGAATGTCATTCTCAAATCCCTCGATATCCTTCTGCTTGGACTCTATCTCACTGTTGAGCACCATGAGGGCGTTGAGTCTGTTGGCCACATTCTCCTTGTTCTCCCTCAGACGGTTCTGCTGGTTGCGGATATCCTGCTCGATCTGCTGCCTTTGGGTCTGCAGTCCCCTGATTTCCTTGGTCGTGTAATTAGGTTTGCCACCTTTTCCTTTGGTTGTTTTGGTGCTTTTGGTCACCTTTTGTGTAGTGGCGGCAGTACCTTTCGACGAAGACCGCCTTGTATAGGATCGTGTGGTGGTATGGCGCCTGCCCTGCTGTCCCTTATGGCGTGTCTGCGCCGACATGGGTAGCAGCATCATGGCAGTGAATAACAAAAGAATGCACTTTCTCATTACAGTTTCATTATTTGGTTGATGACATCCTTGAGTTCCACGGGTTTGTATTTGGAAGGAACTTTTGTTATTGTGTCCCATCCGCTGTCCGTTTTCATATTTTTCAAGGTGATAATCACATTGATGTTCTTGCTGCTGCCAGAAGATGTTCCAGCGGTGATGCCCACCGTGTGGCGTGCGGGGAAGGTCTTTCCGGCGAAGTTTTTGAAGTCACCATATGCCCAGTCGAGTTTCGACGTCCCATGCTTGGTGCTGCTGTAGGTGGCCAAAGCAGTCATCAGGTGTTCGAAGCCTGTGTCGGCCGTCCACTGGTATTTCATTTTTCCCGACGAAAGAGAAATGACATTGTCCTTGATGTCGAATTTTCCCACCGATTTGTCCAAGTCCTTCTCGCCAGGCACGAAGAGTTGATTCCAGAACAAAGCCTGCAGCGCGTAGAAATCAATACCATTGTCGCGCAGGAATCCCACCTTGTCATAACTGCTTTTGAGGTATTGCTTGTGGATACGGTCCATAATGAGGACGGAGTCACGTGTGAACTCCATTCTTCCCACCTCCACCAATCCCATGGGCGAGAGTTGGATTCTGATGACCTCATCGCGCCTCATGCTGATCTTGCCATCTACGGAGATGTCCTTAGACCCCCTCTTGATGGTGAAGTCTATGGAAGACACAAGGTTGGCGGAAGCCGGAAGGCTGCTGGTCACGTTCCTTAAAATGGTTGCATTGTCTGCCCCCTGTACGGAAGTCTGTCCCGGGGTCACAGTGGAAGTGGTGGCGGAAGGGTTGTTGCTGCCAGGGTCCTTGACTAAATTTTTCTTGCTCCCACATGCTGCCAGGAGCATGGCGAGAGCGAGGATGGTTATCTTTCGAGGATTGTTGCTCATCATTTATTCTATTACTTTTTAGCGTCTTCTTCTATATATTTTTTCAGTTTGATTTTTCTTTGCAGCAAGGCATTCTCCTCCTCGTCCAGTTCGAGGGCTTTCTGCCAATACTCCAATGCCTTGGCACTGTCACCAGCCATCATATAGATATCACCGGCATGTTCCACGATGACGGCACTTTGCGCCGAGTCAGCCGCTACCGCTTGGTCGATGTAGATACGAGCCTCCTCAAACCGCTGCTGCTTGAAAAGAATCCACGCATAGGTGTCGAGAAAGGTGGAATTGCCAGGCTCGGCCTTCACGGTGCGGTAACTCATCTGCTCAGCCTTAGGCAGTTCGCGCCCCTCCTCGCTGAGGAAATAGGCATAGTTGTTGAGGCATCCGATATTGTCGGGTTTCCATTGCAGACAACTGTCGTAGGCTGCGTAAGCCTCCTCGTTTTTGCCCTGCTCATGGAGGAGGTCTCCTATCATGGCATAGAAATCCGATACGATATCCTTGTTGCTCTCCTCATCGGCCTGCTCCACACCTTTGCGCAAGGTATTGAGTTCCAACTCGCTCTCATCGTTCTGCGCATAGGCCAGTCCCAGGAAGTAATAGAACCAGATGTTGCTGGGGTTGTACTCCACGCCTGGTTTTGCGAGGGCGATGACTTTGTTGAAGTCTTTCTTTTTCCAAGCAGACTGCAGCAACTGCAACCTCGCCCCTGCATTGTCCGGTTCAATATCTATAATCCGCTCATAGACTGTATTGACCGTGTCCTCTGGCATTTTCTTCAGCGACATGTATGCTGCGCACAACTCGGCCATCCCTGCATTTTCCTGCGGTTGGGCGAGAATTTTCCCAAAGATGTCGAGCACTTCCGTGCTGTCGCCTCCATTTTGCTCGCTGTCACTGATCAATTGCCTGAGCAGCAAAATCTTACTTTCTATCTCTGTGTTGGGACTCAGCAGAAGCCTCTCTGTCTGTGCCCGGGCCAACGAGTCCTGATTCTGGGCCTTGTAATAGTCGAGCAGCGACATCTGAGCCATGATGTTGTCGGGCTCTTTCTTCAACACGCTGTTGTATTCCGACAAGGCTTCCTTCTCCTTCCCGTTCTGCAAGAGCCAGTTGCCGATCATCACCCTGTACTTGTAATCATTGGGATGTTGCCGTGCCAGGTTACGGAGTTCCTTGATTTCCTTTTTCTTGTCACCCTTGATGGAATAGACCTGCATCTTCGATAAGGTCAGGTCTTCGCTGCTTCCCTCCAGGGTCTCAATTCTGTCAAGTGTGGCAATCACCTTGTCGTAGTTGTCAGCATGTTGATAGAGTTGGAGCAGGATGCCCAGCACATCCGTCCGTCCCGGACTGTTGGAAGCGAGTTGCTCATACACCTCCGTAGCCTTGTTGAATTCATGGGTTTTGATGTACACCTGTCCCAGCCTTTCCAAGTAGGTGAAATTGTCCGGACTGAGCCGTGCAGCCTTCTCCATGCACACAAGCATGGTGGAGTCGTCCTTCATCTCAGAGTAATAGGAAGACAGCGCGAAGTAAGCCTCCGGTGCAAAGGGATTGATTTCCAGACAATGGAGGAACAAGTCGTATGCAGCGGCAAAATGACCTGCCTGTTGTTGTCTGACAGCCTCAAGATAGAAGTATTTGAAGCGTTTGGCATCATTCTCGCTGAGAGCAGAGATGACCACGGGCTGCACCGTCTTCGCACGCGGTTTCTTTTTGGCCGCGACAAAGAGTGTAGCCGACACTGCCAACAACAGCAGCATCAGCCTGAGTGTCCACCCATTTCGACAAGTCTTGTTCGGTTTGCTCATTTCACTCCTGTATGTCCGTATCCACCTGCGCCACGCGCTGTCTCATCGAGTGTGTCTGTCTCTACCCACTCACCCTGCTCATGGCGTGCCACCACCATCTGTGCGATGCGCTCGCCATCGGCCACCACAAAGTCCTTGTCGGAGAGATTGACCAGCAACACCCCCACCTCACCACGATAGTCGGCATCGATAGTGCCTGGTGCGTTGAGCACGGTGATGCCATGTTTGAGCGCCAGTCCGCTTCTGGGTCTCACCTGCGCCTCATATCCGGGAGGAAGCGCGATGAAAAGACCTGTGGGGATCAGCCTGTGCTCCAAAGGGCGGAGCGTCACCGGCTCATCGATATTGGCGTGCAGATCCATACCCGCACTGAGTGCTGTGGCATATTTCGGCAAGGCATGACGACCTTTGTTGATCACTTTTATGGATATCATAATTACTTGTCTGAAATGAGATGCAAAAATAACGAATTCCATCCATATTCTGCCATTTTCCGTCATAAAAAGACGGATTTTAGACAATTTTAGATTACTTTTGCACGAAATGAACTGGCTACAACTCATCTCCAACAAGCGCCTTGGTCAGGAAGACCGCCACATGGCGCGCCATGACGACCGTTCGGAATTCAAACGTGACAGCGACCGTCTGCTTTTCTCCGCCCCGTTCCGCCGCCTGCAGAACAAGACCCAGGTCTTTCCTCTGCCGGGTAGCGTCTTTGTCCATAACCGCCTGACCCACAGTCTTGAAGTGTCGTGTGTCGGCACGTCGCTCGGCAACGATGTCGCCCGCCAACTCACCGAGCGTCACCCCTCCCTCAAAGACACTCTGTTTGAGGATATAGGCACCATCGTGTCGGCGGCATGTCTTGCCCACGACATGGGTAACCCGCCTTTCGGCCATTCCGGCGAACGAGCCATCCGCGCCTTCTTCACAGAGGGAAAAGGCCAGTATCTGCAATCACAGGTGAGCGACGGATTCTGGAGCGACATCACCCATTTCGAGGGCAACGCCAATGCTTTCCGCTTGCTCGCCCACCGCTTCAAGGGCAGGCGCGACGGAGGGTTTGTACTCACCTATTCCACGCTGGCCTCCATTGTGAAATATCCCCATTCCTCCACTATGTCGGGCAAGAAAGGGAAATTCGGCTTTTTCCACAGCGAGCAGGACATCTATCTCAAGATTGCCCGCGACCTGGGCATCCGACAGTTGGACCAGGGCGACTGCGGTGTGCGTTTCGCCCGCCACCCGCTGGTCTACCTTGTCGAGGCTGCCGATGATATTTGTTATGAGATCATGGACATCGAAGATGCCCACAAACTCAAGATACTCTCCTTTGAGGAGACGGAACACTTGCTGCTGGGCTTTTTCAGTGAGGAAGTGAGGCAGAAGATGCGTCAGCGCATCATCGACGAGCGAATTGACGATGCCAACGAGAAGGTGGTCTACATGCGCTCCTCCGTTATCGGACTGCTCGAGCATGAGTGCGTGAAAGCCTTTGTCGACAACGAGGAGGCCATCCTTGCCGGCGAGTTCACCGGCAGCCTGATCGACCATATCAGTGAGTCCGCCCGTGAAGCCTACCGCCGCTGCACAGAAGTGTCGAAGGTCAGGATTTACAACAGCAAGCCCGTCCTCGACGTGGAGTTGTCGGGATACAAAATCATCGAAACGCTCATGGAGCAGATGACACAGGCTGTGGTGTCACCCGACCGTTACTACTCACAACAACTCATCAACCGGGTGAGCAGCCAATACGACATCACGGCTCCCGACTTGGAAACCCGACTCATGGCGGTCATCGATTACATCAGCGGCATGACGGATGTCTATGCCCTCGATGTCTATCAGAAAATCAATGGTATCTCGCTGCCGATAGTATAAACCGGACTGGTCAGATAAGTCCGACCTGTCGGACAAAGAGAACATCAGTCCACTGTCTCCCGGGCACGGCGCTCCTCGTCAAGTGTCTGGAAATCTTTCTTCCGCAGCACGAAACTGTTGCTCAGGTATTTCTCACGCACAATCTTGTTGGCAGCCAACTCCTCTGGGTTGCCTTTGAAAAGGATGCGCCCCTCAAACAGCAGGTAAGCCCTGTCGGTGATGGTAAGCGTCTCCTGCACGTTATGGTCGGTGATGAGGATACCGATGTTGCGGTACTTGAGCCGCCACACGATATGCTGGATATCCTCCACAGCAATCGGGTCGACACCGGCGAAGGGTTCGTCGAGCATGATGAATTTGGGATCGATGGCGAGGCAACGGGCTATTTCCGTTCGCCGGCGCTCACCGCCCGACAACTGGTCGCCCTTGTTGCGGCGCACCTTGTCTAGACGAAACTCACTGATGAGGTTTTCCAACCGCTCCAATTGCTCACGCCGGGGCAGTCCGGTCATCTCAAGCACCGACAGGATGTTGTCCTCGACACTCATCTTCCTGAACACACTCGGTTCCTGCGGCAGATAGCCAATACCGGCACGAGCCCGCTTATAGACGGGATATCCTGTGATATCCACCTCGTTGAGGTAGATGTGCCCGGCATTGGGCACAATCAGTCCTGTGGTCATGTAGAAGGATGTAGTTTTGCCCGCACCATTGGGACCGAGCAATCCCACGATCTCACCCTGTCTGACCTCAATCGACACTTCGTTGACCACCGTGCGCTTGCCATAGCGCTTCACCAGGCCCTCCGTCCGGAGCACCATTCCACCCTCCTGGGGTGCTGTCTGCTCATCCATGGTCATTTCACGTAAACGATGGCCAGACGGTTGGAAGTATTCCCTTGCACGCCATGACCGATGGCTTCATCAACAATCACACCACGGTCGCGGAGATAGGCGGCCACTGCATCAGCACGTGCCTGCGACAGCCGCAGATTGAGGTCGGCGCCTCCCTCCGGCGAAGCCGTTCCGATGATCTGCACATGCGCCCCTGGTCTCACCACATTGAGTGCGTCCATGGCATCCTGGGTGAGCAGTGACTTGCCCTGGGCGAAGGTGACGAGCACGAGGTTCTCGGCACGCACCACCTGTCCGGGCACCTCTCTCACCACTTCCCTCGGCTGCTGGGCAAGTTGTGCCCTCAGGTCATTGATGATGCCGTTGAGGCGTTTCAGTTCCCTGTCGTCGGATGCCCCTGCGAGGCGGAAGTTGTGAGAACCGTTGCTGTTGGCGAACTTATAGGCAAGACCGACAATGATCTGGAATGCGGAGTTGTTGACATTGTAGCGCGGTCCCTGGTCGCTGAAAGACAGTTTATGCGCCGGTTGCAGGGCGGGTTGGGTGTTGCTGCCAAGCAAAGCCCACGTGAACGACGGTTCGATAAAGAACTGCCACTCCAAGTCGCTGCCGAAATTGAAGTTAAAGTCAATTCCAGCCTTGGAGGTCATCTTGTTGGTAGGCTCATACATCTGATGGTCTGCCCTGAAGAGGTGTCCCCAGCCCACGCCATAGAATCCGGCCACCTCGAAGAAGCGAGGCTCACCGGGATAGCCGCCAAAGAGATTGGTGAAATTGACCGTTCCCAGCAGTGACACATTGGTGGCCCTGACCAATGTCCCCGTCGACACAAAAGGTTTGTTGGAGAAATAGGCCGATCCGTCAACAGCCAGTCCGAAAACCGGTGTGAACCATCGTCCTATCCTCACCCCAATATTGGGATTGAGATTATGCATCCAGCGGACGCCAGTGGTCTTGACAGCCATGCCTCCATTGATACCCAAATAGATATTGTCGGAAGGCTTGCTCTCCTGAACTGTCTGGGCTACAGCCGATGATGCGAGCATCGCAGCAGTCAGCCATATCGCTATTCTTTTCATACTTATCATCATTTTGTTTAATAGTTACAAGTGCCTTGATTGATTACGACTGCAAAATAATGAAAAAAATATGATATTTGCAAAAATATCTTTTTGAATTGCAAAAAAAGGTGTACTTTTGCGTGATTATGATTATATCGGACAAACAATAACTATCCAGCCACCGTGTATTCGGTATCGTGGGCAACAAAAAGAAACTCGACCTCAAGGCCCTGGAGAAATATGGCCGTGTGGTCATTCTGAAAGAGCAAGACCTGTTTAGGGAAATAGACTGATGAGCAAATTATTCATGATCACAGGCGGGCAGCGCTCGGGCAAGAGCACCTATGCCGAAGAATTGGCGTTGAGGATGAGCGACCGTCCCGTCTACATCGCCACCGCCCGGGTGTGTGATGAGGAGTTCGCCGACCGTGTGGCCCGCCACCAGGCACGGCGCGGACCACAGTGGACCAATATCGAGGAGGAAAAATATCTCAGCCAGCACGACCTGACCGGGCGTGTGGTATTGGTGGACTGTGTCACCTTGTGGTGCACCAACTTCATGTTCGGCACTATCAAGGAAGACGAATTGCCCGATGTCAGTCAGGTGCTCTCTGAGGTGAAGGCGGAGTTTGACCGGCTCGTCGCCCAGGACGCTACCTTCATTTTCGTCACCAACGAGATTGGCAGCGGCGGGGTGAGTACCAACGCCCTCCAGCGGAGGTTCACCGACCTCCAAGGATGGATGAACCAATATGTGGCTGCCCGCGCCGACACCGTGGTGCTTATGGTGAGCGGCATCCCTGTCACCATCAAAGAAGACCATGAGAAAATTTGACATTTTACACACCGACACCTCTATGCTTGCCGCCATCCGCGACAAGATCGACAATCTGAACAAGCCTCTCCATTCCCTCGGTCAACTGGAGGAGACAGCCGAGCAGTTGTGCCTCATCCAACAGACCCTCTCCCCAACCCTCTCCCATCCCTCCCACATTCTGCTCGGAGGCGACCACGGCATCGAGCGCGAGGGCGTGAGCGTGTCACCGCGCGAAGTCACCTGGCAGCAGATGGTCAACTTCACACGTGGCGGAGGCGGTGTCAACATGCTGTGCCGCCAGCATCATTTCGACCTTCATATAGTCGATATGGGTGTCGACCATGACTTCACCGGCATCGACGGCATCCTCGACTGCAAAATAGCCTACGGCACCGCCGATTTCCTCTATGAGCCTGCTATGACAGAAGAGCAGATGGCACAGGCCATCGACACGGGAGCCTCACTGGCAGATGATTGCCATCAGGCTGGCTGCAACATCCTCTGCCTCGGTGAGATGGGCATCGGCAACACCTCGCCATCGAGCATCTGGATGAGCGAACTGGGCCATTTGCCATTGGACGAATGCATCGGCGCCGGTTCCGGACTCAACAACAAAGGCATCGACCACAAACGCGAAGTACTCCATGCCGCCGTCAACCGCTACAAATCGAACTTTGACACCGAAGATACCGAGGCCCTCATCCGCTATTTCGGCGGGTTTGAGATGGTGGCTGCCATAGGAGCCATGCTCCGTGCCGCCGAACTCCACATGGCAGTGATGGTCGACGGATTCATCATGACCGCATGCATGCTCGCCGCCTCCCATATCTGTCCGGCTGTCCTCGACTACGCCATTTTCGGCCACTGCGGGGATGAGTCAGGGCACCGCAAAATGTTGGACCTGATGGATGCCCACCCACTGCTCAACCTTGGCCTTCGCCTCGGCGAGGGCACCGGTGCACTCTGTGCCTATCCCATTATCGAGACCTCCGTGAGAATGATCAACGAAATGAACAACTTCGACCATGCAAATATCACTAAATACTTCTAAGTGGTGGCAGAATGCCTGGGCCGCCCTGATTTTCTTCACCCGCCTGCCATTGTGGCGCATCTACGAGCCTCCGCGTGACAGTTACCGCGCTGTGGTGGAGTTCTGGCCGTTGGCAGGCTGGCTGACCGGACTGACCATGGGAGCCATCCTGCTGTTCGGTCCGATGGTGATGCCCCATGCCCTTGCCGTCGCCATCGCCATCGTGGCAAGGCTGCTGCTCACCGGAGCCCTCCACGAGGACGGACTGGCCGACTTCTTCGACGGTTTCGGAGGCGGCGGCAACGACAGCGACCGCATCCTGAGCATCATGAAAGACTCACGCATCGGCACCTACGGCGTGCTCAGTCTCATCGCCTATTTCGGCCTTCTCTATATCTGCCTATACAGTCTGCCCACCCGCACTGCGGCCTTCCTCGTCGTAGCCGCCGACCCCTTTGCCAAGATGCTGGCCGGACAGATCGTGCAGATGATGCCCTATGCCCGCGATGAGAACGAGGCCAAAGCCAAGGTGGTGTACCGCAAGGTGAGCATCGCTGGCGGCATATCCCTCGCATTCCAAGGTCTGCTGCCCGCCATTCCCCTCCTATTGTGGGGAGGACTGACAGGGCATCTGGAATGGCTCGTGTTCGCTCCCTGCCTGGTGATGTATTTCCTCTACCTCAAGATCTGGCATACCCTGAGAGGATATACCGGTGACTGCTGCGGAGCCATGTTCCTGCTGGTCGAACTGACAGTATATCTCACCGCTGCCATCACCCTTTGCCGATGAGAGTCACCCTGATACGCCATACCAGTGTGGCAGTGCCCCGCGGCACCTGCTACGGATGGAGCGACGTGCCCGTGGCCGACACGTTTGAGGCGGAAGCCGCCATCACGAAGAGCCGGTTGGAGGGCATGACATTCGACCATGTATTTACCTCACCACTGACCCGTGCGAGGAAGTTGGCCGAATGGTGCGGATACCTCGATGCGACCGTCGATGACCGCCTCAAGGAGATGAACATGGGAGAATGGGAGATGCAGCGCTATGATGACATTCAGGACGAGGCGCTGCAACGATGGTATGACGATTACCTGCACCTGCCCGCCACCGGCGGAGAGAGTTTTCCGATGCTCCGGCAACGGGTGGACAGTTTTCTCGATGAACTAAGTCAAAAAAACTACCGCCATGTGGCGGTTTTCGCCCATGGCGGTGTGATTGTAGCAGCCTGTCTGCATGTGGGACTTTTCCCCGAGGAGGAGGCTTTCAGCCACCAACCCGGATACGGAGAATCCGTGGATATCGAGATATAACAGGCCTTCTGCCCATCGCGGTCTCAGGAGAGCAGGATCTGCACGATGCGCTCTGCTGAGCGTCCGTCCCAGCGGTCAGGGATATTGCTTTTCTTCCAGCGTCCCGCCACCATGTCGGCCACGGTCTCACGCAGGCACTGCGCATCCTCACCCACCAGTACGTTCGACCCCGTACGCACCGTCTCGATATGCTCTGTGTAACTGTTGAGCGTGGCACAGGGAACACCATTGAAAGTAGCCTCCTCTGCCACATTTCCCGAATCGGTGATGATGCCCTTGGCGTGGGCGGTGAGGTAGCCGAACTCCAGGTACCCCATCGGATCGGTGAGATGGAAGGTATCAAGCGGCCTGTTGATGGTGGCGAGCAGTGAGGCCACCACTTTTCTTGCCTCTCCGCGCAGCGGAGCCACGATATGCGTTTCACCGGCAGCCTCCATCATGGCCTTGAGCATCTTTCTCAGATTGTCACGGTCGGCAATCAGCACTTTCCTGTTGAGCGTGAACACCAGATAAGACTGATCTTCCAGTCCAAGTTCGTCCAACACCTTTGGTCGGCGGAACCGCATGTAATTGGCCCTCAGCGTATCCATGAGGATATTGCCCACCATGTAGACCTGGGAGAGTTGGGCTCCCTCACGAGACACAATCTGACTGGCACCCTCACCGGCGGTGAAGAGCAGGTCGGACAATCCGTCGATAACCAACCGATTGATCTCCTTCGGCATACGGATATCGAAGGAGCGCGTGCCCGCTACGAGATGTGCCAGTCGGATGCCCTGTTTCTTGGTGACGATAGCCGCCGCCATGGTGGAAGCCAAGTCATCAACGACAATCACCACGTCGGTGGGATGGCTTTCCAAGTACCTTTCAAACTCTCCCATCACCCGACCGGTCAGTTCATTCAGACTCACACAGTCCACCCCCAGATACACATCCGGGCGGCGCATCTGCAAGTCATCAAAGAGCGACTGCTCCAACGTCCCGTCCGTGTCAGCGCCGGCATAGACCAATTGGCAGTTTACTTCCCTACCCTGGTCCCTCGCCCTGTCAATAGCCCTCATGATGGGAGCCACTTTGATAAAATTGGGCCTTGCGCCAGCCACGATGCAGATATTCATGTGCCAGGTCAGTTTTGTGCGTTGAACAAGTCCTTGATGCCACCGAGACTTCCCAAGAGATTGGTGGCCTCATAAGGCAGGTAGACAGTCTTTGCCTGCTGTCCTGAAGCCAGTTCCTCCATCATCTGGATATACTTCTGAGCCAGCAGGTAGTTGGCGGGATTGGTGGAGTTGCCCACGGCTTCTGTGATTTTCTGGATGGCGATGGCCTCAGCCTCAGCCTTGCGGATGCGTGCCTGTGCCACACCCTCAGCCTCAAGGATGGCCTGCTGCTTGAGTGCCTCAGCCCTGTTGATGGTGGCAGCCTTGTCACCCTCTGACTGGAGAATCTGCGATTGTTTCTCGCCCTCGCTGGTGAGGATGACGGCACGCTTGTTACGCTCTGCCTGCATCTGCTTCTCCATGGCCTGCAGCACGCTCTGCGGCGGTGTGATGTCCTGAAGTTCCACGCGGTTGACCTTGATGCCCCATTTGTTGGTGGCATCATCGAGGACAGCCCTCAGTTTGGTGTTCACCGTGTCGCGTGAGGTGAGTGTCTGGTCAAGTTCCATCTCACCGATGATGTTACGCAAGGTGGTCTGTGTCAGTTTCTCAATGGCGTTGGGCAGGTTGCTGATCTCATACACTGCCTTGAAGGGATCAACAATCTGGAAATACAGCAGCGCATTGATCTGCATTTGGATATTATCCTTGGTGATGACGTTCTGCTTGTCGAAGTCATACACCTGCTCACGCAGATCGATGTCGTTGGAATAGACATATCTTCCCCGGCTCAGGGTGACGATGCTCTTGGCAGCGTCGATGAACGGGATGATGACATTGATGCCAGGCTGCAGCGTGGCATGATACTTACCCAGTCGTTCGATGATTTTCGTTTCCGACTGAGGAATGATGACCAAAGTCTTCTTGGCCAAATAGATCACCAATATGATGATGGCGATCAATACGATAATCGATGTGCTCACGATATAAAAAAATTAAAAATTGAAGAATAAAGATGAGAACAGGCTATTCCACCCGCTCCACGGTGATGATAATGCTCTCTCTGCCTACGACCTTGACTTTATCTCCTTTCTTGATGGCCATGCCGTCGGCAGACACTGCTTTCCAGTCATCGCCATCGATGGCAACACGTCCTGTGCCGCCCTCAGCGATGGCCTCCGACACCCGTCCCTCACGACCGATGAGGGCATCGGCGTTGCTGACTCGGTCTGGGTCATTCCGATGTAGGTATCTCAGCGCCATCGGTCTGATAAAGTAGATGCTCAACAGCGCGCACAGTGCCATCGCGATGAGTTGAGGTATGATACCGAGACCGAGAGCGGCCGTCAGCGAGGCAGCCAGTGCTCCTATGGAGAAGCACAGGATGAAGAGGTCGCCGGAACCCAGTTCTATAATCAGTCCCAATACGGATATCAAGATCCATATCAGCCATACATGTTGGGTGAAAAACTCTATCATGTCTCAGGAAATGATGGTTACTTGATTCGGATGGTTTTTGTCGTCTTTGGTGTGGTGGTCTTCTTGGCGGCACCCTTTTTGGTCGTAGTGGTGGCAGCAGCCGCTCCACTGGGATTATAGTAGCGCAATGCCTCGGGGAGGAACCTCTGGATGTCGGCGATGCGCTGGGCATCAGAGGGGTGCGTGCTCATCCAGGTAGGAGTGGATCCACCCGAACTGTTGGCTGCCATTCTCTGCCAGAAAGTGAGGGCCACATTGGGGTCATAACCTGCCATGGCAGCAAAGACCAGTCCGATACGGTCGGCCTCTGTCTCATGGTTGCGGGAGTACTTAAGCGTGGCCATCTGAGAGCCCAGTCCATAGAGCGAGGACAGCGTACTGGCGGTGTTGGTACCCATTCCGGCAGCGGAAAGCACGCTACCAGCCACCTGTCCGATGATCTGACGCTTGTTCTCCGTCTGCTGCTGTTCAGCCGAGTGATAGGCCACGGCATGTGCTATCTCATGGCCGAGAACGATGGCCAGGGAAGCCTCGTCCTGGGTGACGGGGAGCAGGCCCTCATACACCACAATTTTTCCACCGGGCATACAGAATGCGTTCACCTGCTTATCAGCCACGAGGTTGAACTCCCAGTTGTAATTCTGCACCTCATCCTGATAGCCATTGTTCTTAAGATAGGTTTCCACGGCAGTAGCCAGGCGCTGACCAACCTTTTTCACCAAGGCTGTCTTCGTCGCGTCAGTAGACAGTTTTGCCTGACTCACAAAGGTCTTATAAGCCGTGAAACTTTCGGTGAGCAAACCGGCATTGTCGGTCACCACACTTTGTTTGCGTCCTGTGACGGGAACCACGCGGGAGGTGCCGCAAGCCACCATCAGCACTGCTACGATAAGCAGTATCCAATTTGTCTTTTTCATAATCATATTGTTTTTAGTTGTTAACCTCAAGTTTGGTTGACGTACTGATTTTGTCAATCTGCTCATTGATCTTGGTACTGAAGGCCATCGGACTCCAGATGTATTGGAAGACATCCTTTTCCTCTCCTGTTGAGACGATGACATCGCCATAGTTGAAGATTCGGCCGAGTATGGACTGCTTCACGTTGATGCTCTCACACTTGCGCAGCATGAGTTCTTTGGAATTGCGCATGATGATGCCCGTCTTGAGAATGATTCGCTTGTTGGTGAGCACGAATTTCTTCCCGTTGTTGATGACGATATACCAAAGCAGAGCCAGGACGAGGAAGATGCCGCTGAATATCAGCCGGTATTTCAAGGTGCCCTCACCGGTGGGAATAAACGGCAATGCCACCGCCAGCAGGGTAAGCAGAATGGGAAGCCAATAAATCATGTAATGGAACTTGGCCTCACAGATTACATTCTCGCCCTCCATCATGTTGTTCTTGGATAGACTCATTGTTGTTCTTGTTTTTCGGTTTCAGTATTTGATTGACACTTCGCGTCAGCAAAGTTAGTGTAAATTTTTGATTATGCAAAAAAAAAGAGGAATTTGTGAATAAACAGACCGTTTTCGTCTGTATTGACACAAAAATCCTCTTTTTGCCGGAAGATATTATTTGCTTGTTCTGATGATGCCACCTTTTGTCCGAGCGGTGAACTCAGGCGCATAGGCACACTGCACGGTGCATGTACCCATACCATAATCACCCTCCCTGTCAACATAATATTCTGTTTCCAACACATGAACCCCCTTATTCATGTGGTGGATGAAATAAAGGGTAGAACAGTCCTTCTTTTGGCTATAATACCCCCAGTGGTATTCACTGAGTTGGCGGACGGGTTCCAGACACGAAGCCCTCTTGTCCACCACCTGCACAAAGTCATAGTCACGGTCGGCACGGATGGTGATGCGAACCTTGATTTTGTCACCTACTTTCAATGCGTCACCTTCCGTCACCACCTCCCGTTTCACAGTGAATCCTGAGGATGCGTCGGCCACCTTCTCCAACGGTTCCATTGACTGTATGTAGACGGCTCCCCATGAAGTGCCTTCAGATGATTTGTCGATGGTCAGTTTCTGTGCATGGCAGTCAGGCAGCATGTTCTTCACATATCCCAAGAGAGCCGTTGACTGAGGCATACTGAGCGGTTGTCCGTCCAGTTGGAAGGCTGTGGCGTTCTGCATCTTTTCCAGTCCTGTACTTCCTGCGCTCAGGAAGGCATGGATGGCGTCGATGCTGTTGACCGACGTGTCCCACAGTTGCGTACGTTTCTCCTGCAAGAGCCAACGTTGCATCATCCTCACCGAAGTGGTGTCCTCGGGTGTGAGGAGCCTCACAGCCTCCATCGCCATGATGACGGTGGGGATGCGGTAGTTGCGCCAAGAATAATGCGCTTTGGGGGTGTCGAAATACATACCCATCTCATCGGTTTTCACGGCATAGTCAAGTACGCTTTTCAGGTATTCGCGTGCTTTCGTCTTCTGGCCCTCTCTTGCCAAGACTACAGCACAGGCAGCCTTGCCATAGATGGAAAAGTCCAACCGATGGTCGCAGAGATACGAGAGCAGGTATTTGCGCTCAGCCCGCATTGGCTCTTTATGGTCTTTGTCAAGGAGTGAAGTGATGTAGAGGTAATGCAGCATCTGTTCGTCAGGTTTGATGATGATTTGCTCGCCTTTTCCCCGTTTCTTGTTCTGCGCCTCCTGCTGTTTCATCTCCTTCACCTTCTTTGCTGCCAGTTTGTCAAGGTAGGTCATGCCACGGTCGAGAAGTTGACTCGTGGCGTTGTCTATCTTTGCGAGGGCGGCGAGGCGTGAGAGGATTTCCATCACCGAGGTGGTGATGTAAGGCGAACTGTCCATGCCCTTGCACCAAGACCACCCTCCGTCAGCACCTTGCAGGGCACCCAACTGCTCAATGGCACTGCTGATACGCATCTTCAGCGTAGGCATGTCAAAGTATTTCATCAGATGGCGTTGCTGAGCCTCCTCGTTGGTCGCCTCGGCCATCCAGGGAGTCTCCTCCAACAGCACATTGCGCAACTCCTGATTTCTTGCCAAAGCACTCTCCAGGCCTCTTTCGCTGTCTGCGCCATCACGCCATTGTTCCATCATTTCTCTCAATTCGGGTTGCGAGTTCATCATTTGCCCGGCGATGGTATTGACATAGAGAGCCGATGCCTGTGAAAGCGCATCATCATCGGGACGGGTGGCAAGAGTGGGTATGGCTCCCACAATCAACCAAGCAGGCTGATCGGTATACTCTATAGTTACCCGTGTGGAGTCTTGGGATGTGGTGCCGCTGAGCGGGATGTCGAGACGGGACTCGCCATGCATGGTGATGGGATGCGTGGTAAGCACAAACTCCTTGTTGGGAAGCACGGGCAGGTAGTGTTGCTCACCATCGCCGAAAGAGTCACCGCTGACACTCATCCTGCAGATGAGCAAAGGATATTGGTCCGTAGGCTGATAGCGGAAGTCTACTTGGGCAGAGGAACCGCCTTCCACTGTAAAAGGTTTGGACGAAGACCATACCACTGTCTCAGTCGATGGGTCGAGCATTTGAAGCAGTGCCGTGCCGCTGTGGTTTTGCTCACTGAGACAGGTGATGCTGGCAGCGATGACCGACTGGTCGCCGCTACGCACGAAGCGAGGCAAGTTGGGTTGCACCATTACTTCCTTCTGAGCCACCACAGTGGTGTCGTGCTGTGCATAGTTGGCCTCTTTGTCGTAAGCAAGGGTCTGCAGGCGCCATGTAGTGACGCTCTCGGGAAGGGTAAATGCCATGGTGGCTGTACCATCAGCGCCGGTGCGGAGTGTGGGCATGAAAAACGCCGTCTCGCTGAAGTTCTCACGCACCACCACCGGTTGTTGTATGCCGCGGTTATTAGGAATGTCTGCTACATCGTCCATGGGCGATGTTCCTCGGACGCGAATACTGTTTTCACCAAATGAAGATGAGTTGTAGACGATGTCAAGACCAGCAATCCTTCCCTGTAACGCCAGATTCGCGTCTGGTTCACTCAACGACCCACCTTCTCTCCTTTTTCCTGCACCTACCACTACTTCTTTCAGAACAGTGGAAGGATAAAGGACAATGTTGAGATAACTGCCGGGATAGGCTTTTACTGTAGCAGATTTGTAACCGATACAGTTCACCGACAGAGTTTTAGGCTCACGCACCGTAATCTCAAATTCCCCGTCAATGTTGGTCACAACCGCTTTTTCACTGTCTTTGATGGTTACGATGGCGCCGACGAGAGGGTCACCCAGATCATCCACCACAACGCCGCAGGCATATCCCTGCCTGCCTTTTTTCTGCATGTTTTTTGGTAACAGGCGCGAAACAGTCATTTTCTCCTGAATGGTCTGACTGTTGCCTCGAAGTATGGACAGCAGAGGGTCGAAATAACTGAACGACAACGGTTGGGCTTTCTCCAACCGAAGTTTTTCAGTGATGAGTGATAATTGTTTGGAATTGGAGATATTCGGACTTTTCCATGGTCTGCCTGAAACTACATATTGACTGAGTGGGGAAAACCTAAGGGTGTGGTTAATGATTCGGTCGAGCGAGGCATCGTAGAGGGTGGCAAGTATGTTGGCGGCGGCGGGCGAACCGTCTGGGTGAGTCACCTGCAAGCGCCATTCCTCCTCCTGTCCTGGGGTGAGTCTGTCGCGGAATGTCATCCACTTCATTGTCAGGTGTTTATCGGGCAGCGGCATTTCGATGGTTGTTTGTTCATTGTAAACCTGTCCGTCCTTGATGAAGGCGGTGGTGACAAACACCCCTGAACCATATTCCGGTCGGTAAGTCAGCGTACGAGTATGGATCTCATCATCGAGCAGCATCGTGCCTTGTTCGATGATGTGATTACCGGCGATGATGCTGTAAACCACATGCACATCATGGAGCGATGTGCCAAATTGCAGTTTCACGGCGCCGCCGTCGGTGGGGAACCGCTTGTCGCTCACAGCCAGGAACGATGGTGTATGCGTGCCCAGTCTTTTGGCATTGAAGTCATGGACTTGGAAAGTTTCGCTCACCGTATCACCATTGCAGATAGCATAAATACGGTGGATGCCCGCTTGTGTAAGAACTTGACATGCAGGCAATTCCATCCGCTTGCTGGACACTGCGTGAAAGACATTGGCAGGATGGTCGATATAGTAGGTGATGTCATCGTCAATGTCGAGTCCGATATGGTCTTTCAAATGCCATGTCATCCAAAGCGGTTTGTCCACCTCCATGGTGAGGATGGGTATTTCAAGCGAGAGTGTTCGCTGGCGGGTGGAGTATTTGACATTTTGAGTGATTTCGTGCGTCTCACCTGCCATGTCGGTGACTTTGGCATTGATGCGTATGACAAACTGATCCACTTTCTTGCCATTTCTTTCCATGTTGGGTATCTGGAGCGGTATGCACAGGTTGGCAGTTCCGTCAGCAGCGGTGTAGGTGGTATCATTGACTATTGGGGCTATCAAGGCAGTCCTGGACATCGACAACCTTTCGAAGAAAGAAGACGGTGATGTTTCAGAAGAAAACAAGGAGGCTTGGTATACCACACGGGCTCGATTGACGGAACCGCCGGAAAAAGTCCGGGCTTGTAAGGGCAATCTGAGGGTGTCGGTCTCCAACTGATGGCGGGCCAGGGGTTGGAATTGCAAATCAAAAGTGGGCAATTTGTATTCTTCCACTTCAAAGATACATTTGGTAGAAGTGATGTCTTCTGCAGCGTCAGAAGTTGGAGTGGCGATAATACTATATAAACCGCTTTTGCTCTTGTGGAGAGGGAATGACAAAGTCGCTGTACCAAATTCATCGGTGGTGACAATAGTATCAGCCATGATGGTGGAACCTAAGACTTGCAGTTTCACGTGTATTTCCTCACCCTGAAGCATTTTTTGCTGATGGTTGTGGTCGTTGAGAACCACTGCGACAGAGGCCTGCACCCGTTGCCCGGGACGATAAAGACTTCTGTCGGTGAAAATATGGACACGTTTCACTTCCGATGTCTTCTCTTCATGATAATGCAACGTCCAGTTGAGCGGGAGTGAGAAATGGTCTTCATCGGTAAAGGCATAGATGTTGGAATGCTCGTTCTTGCAGACCGCCTCTCCATGGCGGTCAGTACGCACGATCTTGCTCGTCTTGCCGTTCAGTGAGAGACGTGCATGGGGGACAGGCTTGCCCGTAGTGGTGTTGACGACCACATAGCGTATCATCTCGTCAGGCAAGGCCTCTGAAAGCAGGGTGATATCACTTACATGGAGAATATTGCTGATGGTATTGGCTTCTTTCCTGTCTGTAGACCACTCCAACAGATAGATACCAGGATGAAGAGGTGGAAGCGCTATACTATCTTCAAATATCTCGTATTCGGGATGAGAACCCAATTGTTTGCTGCAGATGATATCGTCTTTCTGATTGACATGCTTTCGCAGGTCATTCAGTCTCTCTTCATCCAAATAGGAGGATTGCACCAGAGGGTGTTCCTGACTGAGGCCGAGCCGTGACACCTTCACATTCACCTGACTGATATTGCGTATATCCTTGAGTTTCACGAAATGGGGAATCAGCGGCTGTATTTGGCTGACAGAGGAAGCCATTTTCACTTGTGGCTGGGTGAGTTGGCGCTTGAAATTTTGAAGTTGCACCACATTGCGCCAGTTGCCCCATTGGGAGATGGCACTGTCGAGGAATGCGTTCAGTTCACTGGGTGTATAGTCGGGCATATCACACATCACACGGTATCGTTTGATCACCAATTCGCAACATTCTGGAATGTCAGAATATTGTTGGATGAGTGAGTCAAGGCAGGCCAGATACTGGGTGCGTTGATCCACCATCACATGTCCGTATCTGGTGTGATAGTCATCGGTTAACAACCTGTAATCCAACACCATCTGTGCCTTGCGGTTTCCTTTGTTGGCGTAATAATCGCGGAGCATGACCTCGTTGCCTGTTTCAAAGCCGATGACAGACAGCATATCGTGCCCGAAGATATCACTGTCGTCTCCTAAGTTGAGGAAAGGCTGCAAGATATGGGAATCCATCTGTGACAGGACATGGGTGTTGGATAATGCCTTCTGACGGTATTTCTCAGCCTCGTCGCTGCCAGGGTCGTTTTCTCCGATGATTTTGCTGAGAACGGTCTGATAGGTGGCGGCCAACATGGGAGCATGTGTAGCAGCCGATTGCTCTTCTGCAACGAGACGACTGACAAAACTGTCAAGCGAGTCGGGAGAGACTGTCCGCTGCAAGGAACCGTACATCAGTTCGGCAGCCAGCAACTGACCGTAGTTGTCCTCTGCTCTTGCTTTCATGGCAATCAGGCGCATCACCTCCATTTCCTTTTGGGGAAGGTCGGTCTTGGCGAGACGGTTGGCCTCTTTCCACAAAGAGGCATAACTCCTGCGTGTGACATGGTTGGGTGGCAATGAGGCCGAAACTTTGATTCCTTTCAGTTGTTTGGTGTCGGGGCTGAGAACAATTTCACCCATGTCGGTGACTTTGCAACGGCTTTCATATGTCCGGTAGCCCACATGGGTGACACGGAGAATGACTTCCTGCATCGCACATGGTATCACCACATAACCGTCATCGTTGGCAACACCATGGTTGACCTGACTGCTGTCAACGGGCGAGAGAAGGGCAACATTGGCATACCTCATCGGCCTGCCCTTTTGGTCAACCACCCTTCCAATGAAACGGAGAGAATCGCGCTGTGTGCACTCCACGAAAATATCGTTGCCAAAAGAGATGATACGCATGGGATAGAAACTGCAGACCTGTCTGACGGCATCCTGAACACTGGCGTTGTTGACATCTGTTGTCACACGGAAATCCTCCAGGTCATCATATACGAAATTGACGGTGATGCTGTCACTGGCATCATCGATGGCGAGCAAAGCGTCGGAGAGAGAACTGTCCTTGAATTGCAAGTTAATGGTCTGGGCAGTCAGTCCTTGTGTCATCAGAGCGATGAACAATGCGATGAGATGGAAGCGTCGTGTCATTGGATGATGATGGTGTTGTCGTCGATGAAGATGTTGAATTTCTCAAACCGGTTGAGGCGGCTGACAAAAGAGTCCATCGGTTGCTGCTGATTCCATTTCACATGAAGGCGCAAAAGTCTGGGTTCCTCTCGGTCAAATGAATAACTCATTCCATAGAATTCTGCCGTTTCCCGGATGATTTGTTCAAGTGTCACATTGTCAAAAACGATATTCTGTGCTGTAGGCAGGGATTGGGGTTCGGAGTGAGACTGATTTTCTTTGGGTGTGGAGGAGTCAGCGGGAATTGGTTGTATCTGCTGGGGCGTCTCTATAGGCTCTGCTTTGGGCTCCGTATGCCAGAATGGCCATAAGGCTGCGATGGCCAATCCCGACACCATGATGCCGATGATGATGGCAGCACTTCTCCACCACTGGTGATGGCTAATACTGACTGTGTTTCTCGATTGAAACTCCTTCCATGCCGCATCCACATCATCAGGTTCATGCTCCTTCGCTCTCCTTGCATGGTAGGCACTGGATGCCAATGCCATTACTTCATAGTATTGGCTGAGTTGTTCGTCGCTGAACAACTTTTCCAGCATTTCGTCGCTGTATTTTTCAGGATGCTCTATGATGTCGAGCAGTTGCGTGATCTTGTCCATGGCGTTGTGGGCTAAAAAGAGTCTTGTGATGTGGGAGAATCTTGATGGATGAAATGTGCTCTCAGTAGGTTGATGGCTTTCGCCAGGTGTTTGTAGACAGCCGCCTTGCTGATATCCAACGAGTCGGCAATCTCTTGGTAAGAGAGGTGTCGGTCATGGCGCAGTTCGAAGACTTTACGGGTCTGTGGGGTCAGTTGCGTCTCCACCACATGGAGAATCTCATCATACACCTGTTGCTCATTGGCGATATTGAGTGTCGGTTGTGTGACCAACGGGTAAAGGCGCAGTATTTTCTCCGTTGTCTTCTTGTGCTGTATGACATCAAGGCATCGGTTTCTCACGCAGGTGAGAAGGTAGCGCTGACTGTCGGGAGGAAGGGTGATATGTCCGTCGCCGACGCGGAGCATGATGTCGCTCACGACATCCTTGCTCTCCTCATCGTCGCCAAGCATACTGCGGGCCATACGCATCATCGCCGCGTAGTTGCTTTTGAACAACTGTTCGAACTGCCTGTTGTCTATCATCGTTTTATCATATAACGGATGAAATCAAAAAAAACCAACCCCATATAGATCTTTTTTCGAATTTCCTTTAAAAATTTGACAAAAGTGGCAAATCTCTTTGGACACCTTTTGATAATAATGACAAATTTATAATGATTTGATTGACATTTTTATATTCAATCGATGTTTTTTTGTAATTTTGCCCACGGACTAATTACTAAAGCAACCATGAGACAACTACTGACTATCCTGGCTCTTGCCGGCGCCATCAGCATGCAGGCACAGAAAACCTACAAAATCGACATCAACGAACCCAGCAGAAACAATGATGAGGTGCTGGAGCCTGGTTTCACGCCATGGAAATTCAACAAAGACGTCAAAGAGTGCGTTCTTGAGATAGATGGTGTCACGTTCACCATCCGCTCGGGGCATACCATGCGCTCCGGATGGAGCAAGACGTTTGTGCAGAAGAAAGTGGAGAACTGCCGCCTGACGGGCGACGGAATGAATTTCGACCCCAACGAGTGCGGCTCGTTCGACCTGATTATCAAAGGACTGACTCCTGGTCAACACAGTATCCAAACCTATCATAATGGATGGCAAGACCCTGCCAACACCGCCTCATGGCCCATTACCGTGAGTCTCAACGGCAAGGTGGTGCATCAGTCTGTGCCCCGTACCGAACAAGTCAGTTCTGCACAGAATGCCACAGTGCTGATGACCCTTTTCACCGTCAGCGACAGCAACGAAGAGGTGGTCCTCACTATCTCCACGAGCGAGGATGAGGCACCTGCTGATGCCGACACTAAAAGAATCAAGGACAAGACACCGCTGCTCAATGGTTTTATGATTGATGTGACAGATGCCAAACTGCAAGCCAAACTGCCTGTACCAAGTGACAAAGATTTTCACATAGATGCCGATGATGGCACATTCGCTCTCCAATGGTCACCAGCCAGCAAAGATGTCACAAAACATTACTTACATTTGGGCACTGACTCCACATCTGTAGCCAATTCCACTACAGCACTCTATGAAGGAACAGACACCACCTACACGGCCACAGACCTCTACAATCTCAACACCTACTATTGGCGGGTGGATGAGGAAACCGCCAATGGCAGCGTCACCAAAGGATTGGTATGGAGTTTCCGCCCACGTCACCTGGCCTTCCCCGGCGCTGAGGGCTACGGGCGTTTTGCTACAGGCGGCCGTGGCGGAGTGGTCTATCATGTCACCAACCTCAACAACGACCATCAGCCTGGTTCATTGCTCTATGGACTGGTCGACATGGAGGGGCCGCGCACCATCATCTTCGATGTGAGCGGCATCATCGAATTGGATTTCGAAGCACATTTTGTCAAACCTTATGCCACCATCGCCGGACAGACGGCACCTGGCAAGGGCATCTGTCTGAAAGCCTCCAACATCAACATTGGTTCCGAGACAATCTGCCGCTTCATACGGTTCAAACGCGGACTGGGCATATATGGGCAAAACACGGGCAATGCCATGGGCATGAGCGGAGCCGACCATGCCATCGTAGACCATTGCATGGCAGCCTGGGGCACCGACGAGACCGTCAGCGGACGAGGTGCGAAAAACATCTCCTTCCAATACTCCGTCATCAGCGAGGCACTGGGTATAGCCGGACATAAGAACTACGCCGACGGCACCAACCACGGTTATGCTGCCACCATCGATGGCAAAATCGGCTCATGGCATCACAACCTGCTGGTCAACTGCGAAGGCCGTAACTGGAGTTTGGGCGGCGGCATGGACGGCGAGAACCGTGCCATCGGACAGATGGACATCTTCAACAATGTGGTGTACAACTGGAACAAACGCACCACCGATGGCAACTGTCATGAGGTGAATTTTGTGAACAACTACTACAAAATGGGTCCCGATACCCGCCACACCGTGCTCTTTACCCAAAACTACGAAAATGTCGGCCATCCAGAAAGCACGTGGCGGGCATACATCCACGGCAACATCCGTGAGAACAAGAACCACACACTGACACAGGACGCCAAGAACGTGACCTACAACATGGTGCTCTCCAATGGCGACCCCGGCCCCAAATATGAGACCATCGTGAGCGCGCCCTTCTTCCCCTCGCATGCTGTCATCCACACCGCCCAAGATGCCCTCAAGGTGGTGACCAGTTACAGTGGAGCCATCATGCCCATGCGCGACGAGCACCATGTTCGCAACATACGTGAGACCCTTGACGGAACCTATACATACGTGGGTTCCAAATCAGGCATCAAAGGTGAGATTGACTCCGAGGCGGACATCACCGAGCACGCCGCGGGCAAAGGCTGGGAAGTGTATCCGGAGGAGACCCGACCTGCCGGCTGGGACACCGACCAGGACGGCATGCCCGACTGGTGGGAGAAAATCACAGGAAGCGATCCCATGACAGCCAACCACAACGATGACCCCGACCATGACGGCTATACCCTGTTGGAAGACTATTTGGAACTGATGTCGCATCCCTATGTCATCATTCACCCCAACTCAAGCGGCACTATCGACCTGAAGCCCCACTTTGCCGGATTCTTCGGGCAGAACGGCAAGGTCGTCACCCCCACTTTCACCCTTGAGGAGAATTTGGGAACCGGCATCTTTGCACCCAGTATCAACGACTGCACACTCACCATACAGGCCACCCAACCTGATGCGGAAGGTGTCTATCAACTGAATGTCACGGTCAACGATGGCGAGACCACATTCACACAACCATTTGGCATCATCATCACTGCCGATGCCACCATGGACATCTCTCCGGCATGGGACGAAAGCAGCATACGGGTAAAGAGCCGTGAGTTCTTCACCCTCGACGGCAAGCAAGTTTCCTCTCTCAAACCACACGAGACCTATCTGATGCGGGTGACCGACACCGAAGGGCATACCCACAGTGCCAAGATTATCAAGGACTGATTTTCCTGTCCTGAATAACATTTTTTAGAAAAAGTTGGAAAATTTTTCCACTTTAGACATTTTTTTTCCAAGTTATCACTTTTTTTTGTATTTTTGTGCACCTATGTGCTGGAGAGAAACAACCTAATAACAATAAAACAAATCTGTTCCACCATCTAAAACTACTTCACAATGAAAAACCGAACCAAGAAATGGCACGCCTCACTGTATGTGTTGTGCATCCTACTGCTGGCTGGTTGTGCTGAGGGCTATGAGTCGCCCGACGGCTTCGATTTGGGTGTGACAAATACCCAGATGAAGACACCCATCCAAGACAGCATTTCATTCATTGTCAGCACTGACGGCAAGACAGCCACCGTCAGTTGGCCCACAGTGGCAGGAGCCGACGGCCATGAGGTGACATTCATGAATGTGGACGACCCTGCTAACCCCGTGATTATCGACGGCTACGACAAGAAAATCGTCGATGGTTCCAAATTCACCGTATCAGTGACCGAGGATTCGAAGTACAAAATGATCATGCGCACCTTGGGCAACAGAAACCTGGGCAACACCGATGCAGACACCGAGAGCGTGTATGACTTCTCGACCCTCGTCCCTTCGGTGATGACCATCCCCAGCGGCGAGGAGATCAGTGCCTACATCGCCTCCCACCCTCTTGACTCCGTGGGAGAAGAAGTGGCCATCGACCTTGAGGCCAACGGTGTTTACACCCTGAGCGACAACGTGGATTTCCAATACCACAAACTGACATTCCGTGGTGACAAGGTGCACCGTCCCGTGGTCAACATGACCGGCAACGGGCATTTTGAGACATGGAGCACCTTGAAAGTGAAGTACATCAACTTTGATATGACGGGTTGTACTGCCGGAGGGTTCATCGCCATGTCAAAGACGGCTCCCGATGCCATCAAGGTGGAGAATCGCTGGCCCTACAACATTACAGACAAGAATCCCTCACTGTCAAAGGGACACTACATGGTGGAGGACCCCATCTACATCGCCAACTGCTGGTTCAAGAACCTGCCCCATGCCATGCTTTACGACAATGAACTCAACTGCGCTTTTTGGTACTTCACTGTCAGCAACTGCATCGTGCAGATGAAGAATGAGACAAAGTCAAATATCGGATTCATCAACTTATATAAGGCAGGCAAGGCCGTGAAAAACATTCTGATAGAGAACAGCACCATCTACAACGTGGTAGACAACGATGCCGCCTGTTTCATCCGCTACAACCACCCCTCCAATGCACAGCCCGCCAAGACTTTTGGCAGTTACAGTGCCGACTACAAGAGCCAGTCGTTGATTTTCCGCAACACCACCTTCAGCAAGACCTACACCGGGTGGCGCTTCGTCAACAATACCAGCGGCAACGACCTCTCGCTCATTGTCGACCACTGCATCTTCTACGACGTGGCACAACTCTACCGCATGGACATGGGTTCGAAGACCTACCGCTTCAACTTCCTGTGGAGTCCGCGCCAGGATGATCTCAACCGCAACAACAACATGCTGGACTCCGGCAAGGCTCCCTTCGCCTCCATCTACGACCCGCAGTTCAAGGGCAGCGTGGAACAGGAGATCGATTTCTCGAAGCCCAACGGAGGCATTGACTTCACCCCTCAGGAATATGAGATCGTTGTCAACCGCGGCGGCGACCCCCGTTGGCTTCCATAATCCCTGCAGATGACAGCAACGATATTAACCATTCACCATGTTATAACCAACAATCCACACGATGAATCAGTTCAAATTATTCAAGATATGTCTGGTGCTGCTGATGACTGTCATAGCCATCCCTGCCTTAGCCCAGAACAAGACTGTGAAAGGCACCGTGGTAGATGGGGACAACCTACCCATCATCGGTGCCACGGTGGCCGTAGACGGCAACAGCAAGATAGCCACCATCACCGACCTTGACGGCCACTTCACCCTTGAGGTGCCCGCTGGCAAGAAACTCAAGATCACCTACATCGGTTACCAAACCCAGGTGGTCAGCAACCTTGACAATCCTACCATTACCCTGGAGGAAGAAGAGAACGCCCTCGACGATGTCGTCGTCGTCGGCTACGGTGCCCTGAAGCAGAAGAATGTGACGGGTGCCGTAGAGGTCATCGACCCCGAGGATCTCAAAGACCTCTCCGTGAGCAGCCTCTCAGAGGCCCTCATAGGCCTCTCGCCTTCACTCCATGTCAGCCTGCCATCGACAGGACGTCCCGGTGAGAATGCCACCATCACCATCCGCGCGGCAAGCGATGCCGTGGCGCTGTTGCCAAAGACCGACATGAACGGTGCCGCCGCAGGTGCCAACATCGACCCCCGCCCGCTCTACGTCATCGACGACTTCGTCTATCAGGACGGCGACAAGGGTGAGGAAGAGTTCAACAACCTCGATGTCGATGAGGTGGAGAGCATCACCATCCTGAAAGATGCCGCCGCCGCCATCTACGGTGCCTATGGTGCCTATGGTGTCATCTTGGTGAAGACCAAGCGCGGCCAGGCAGGCAAACCCCGCATCTCCTACCAGACCCAGATGGGTTATGTCGACGCTGTCAAACATGCCGAGATGCTTGACGGCTACAACTACGGTCGCATCTACAACGCAGCAAAGGCGGCCCAGGTGCTTCAGGACAACAAAACCCCCGACCGCCTGATAGACTTCTTCCAAGCCGACGAGTTGGAACAGATGCGCAGCACCAACTACAATCTGCTCGACAAATACTGGAGCAGCTCACTCTCACAGCGTCACTCCATCAACGTCAACGGCGGAAATGAGAAAGCCACCTACTTCGCCGGCGTGACCTATCAGACACAGGACGGCAATATCGGCAAGCTCGACTACAACCGCTGGAACTACCGTGCCGGCATCACTGCCAACATCAACAAGTATGTGAAAGCCACCCTCTCCGTCAGCGGTGACGACTCCCACAAGAACATGCACCAGACCTCCAACTCAGGAGGCGGCAACCAGGAGGACTACCTCTACATGCTGAAGAATCCCTCCTACGTGCCCGATGAAATCAACGGCTATCCCATCTACCACTCTGGCATGGAGAATGATCCGTCATTTAAGAACTATTACAACTACAAGTCACTCTACGACTCGCAGAACAACCGTGAGCAGCGCACCAACTCAATGTCCATCCAAGGTTCGTTGGAAGCTGACTTCGGTTTCATCAAACCGCTTCAGGGACTGCGTGCCCGTGTCACCTACTCACGCAACGTGGGCAACAGCCACGACAACCGCATCCAGATGGAGAACAGAGTCTACCGCGTGAAAAACCGCGGCGGTTCGGGACACCACCTCTACGTCACCGACCCCAATGCCATCATCAACAACATCACCGACGACCCCCTCGACCCACTGAGCATCTACGATGAGGTATCCCTTGAGGGTTTCCGCTACACCTCGTTTGATAACCTTGAGGAGCGCGTGCTCAACAGCGGTCAGTCCTCAAGGATTGTCAACAACATGAACCGCAGCAGCAGCTATCAGCTCAACTTCATGCTCATCTACGGACGTAAGTTCGGCCAGCACGACATCAGCGGCACCTTCTCCATCGAGCGCGGCGAGAATGAGAGCAGTTGGATGAACACCGAGGCCACACACCCGCTTCCCTTCACCGACGGCACCTCCAACTCAATGGCCGATGACTCGCAGATGACCCCCACATGGGGAAAGAGCGATGGTGGCAACCTCGCCTACATCGGACGTTTCAATTACGCCTATGCCGACCGCTACCTCTTCGAGTTCCTCATCCGCTCACAGGCATCTGCCGCCAAGTTCGCCCCTGAGAACTACTGGGGCGCCTTCCCCTCCTTCTCCGCCGGATGGGTGATTAGTGAGGAGAAATGGTTCCCGAAGGAGAAGTGGAAGATTGACTTCCTCAAACTCCGTGCCTCTTATGGTATCATGGGCCGCGACAACGTGGACGCCTGGCGCTGGCTTCAGCTCTACTCCTACAACCCCAACCGCGGAACCATCTTCGGCACTGACATCACCAAAGAGTCGGCCCGCGCCTTCCAATTGCCAGAGAAGAGCGGCACCAACCGCGACCTGCACTGGGACAAGAACATCAAGACCAATGTGGGTATTGATGTCCGCGCCCTCGACGGCAGGCTGAGTGTTTCACTCGATGCCTACTACGACCGCAACCGCGAGATGTTCGCCTTGCCCAACGCCAACTACATGCCCGGTACCGCCGGCACTTACCCTGCTCCCGAGAACTACTCCGAGATGGACCTCTGGGGTATGGAGGCCATAGTGGGATGGCGCCAGCGCTTCAACAAGGACATGTACCTCTCCGCCCGCCTCGGTTTCAGCATCGACGACAACAAGGTGAAGAAATACTATTGGGATGTGAACCCCAGACTCAACTCCATTGTCTATGGCGAGCGGAGCGACCGCGGTCTGTGGGGCCTCTCCTGCATGGGTATGTTCCGCAGCTATCAGCAGATTGAGGAGTACTTCCAGAAATACCATATCACCAACTACCTCGGCCTGTCGCAGAGTCAGGTGCATCCCGGTATGCTCATCTATGAGGACGTGCGCGGTCCGAAGGACGATAACGGCAACTGGACCGGTCCCGACGGCATCGTCAACGAGAGTGAGGATATTGTTCAGATCTCAAAACGCCAGAACAACCCCTACCGCTCCAACCTCAACCTGACCTTCGTGTGGAAATCGTTGTCACTCAATGCCACCTTCCAAGGAGAATGGGGAGCCTACCGCATGATGCCCGGAATGTATCAGGAGTCGTTTGGTTCCATGGAAACCACCAATGTCTCTGTGATGTGGAACGACATGTTCATCTACGAAGATGTACTCGATGCACAAGGCAGCGTCATCGCGGCAGCCAATCCCAACGGCCGCTGGCCCAACTTCGGATACACCAAGAGCAATGTCAACTCCAAGACATCCACCTATTGGCGCATGTCGGCAGCAGAGATTCTGCTCCGCAACATTTCACTCGCCTACACCCTGCCCAAGAACTGGGTCAAGAGCATCGGACTGAGCACCATCCGCCTGAATGTGACAGTACAGAACGCCTTCAGCCTCTACAACGCTTGTCCCGGTGGCTACTGGAATACATTTGCCGGCACCTACGGCAGTTATCCTGTGACCCGCAAAATCACCATGGGTCTGAACGTGACATTCTGATGAGCAATGCAACATAGAAAACGAACCATTAAAATCATGAAGACAATGACAACCAAGATATACAAATGTGTCTGCGGATGCATCCTGTGCTGCGGCATCGCCATGTCGTTCAGTTCCTGCTCCGACGATTTCCTCGCAGAGAAACGACCTTACGGACAGTTTGGCGAGAACGATATCTACAACGACTGGGAGTCGGTGAAACTGCGTCTCAACTACATCTACCAGGGCTCGCTGCCCGCATTCCGCGACTACAACAGCAGCGGTGGCAACCAAGGAGGAAACAGCACACAGACCAACGGACCCGCCGACCAGTGGCCTGTCGGATTCCCCGATTTCCTCTCCACCAACGCCGATGAGTTTGCAGGCTACGGCAGCAACGGCTACGGCTGTTACACGGAGCCTATCGCTGACAAGTGGCTCAACACCACCATACACAAATTCTTCTGGACAGGTGTCAATGAGAGCCCTTGGAAGAAGATGCGCGAATGCACCGATGTCATCATCAAGGTGCGTCAATACGACGGCATCACCGAACTGCAGAAAAACTGGGCAGAGGGACAGGCACGCTTCATGCGCGCCACCCGCTACTTCCGTCTCTTCAAGCGCTTTGGCGGCACGCCCATCATCCCCGACCTGCAGTCGACCACGCTGAGTGATACCACCGACCTGCGCATCCCCCGTCACTCCACCCCCGAGACCTTCGACTTCATCATCAACGACCTGAAGACAGCAGCCGACCTGCTTCCCGCCCGATGGGAGGAGGAGGCCAACGACTGGGGACGCATCACCTCTGGAGCCGCACTGGCACTTGCAGGTTATGTAGCCAACTACTACGCCTCGCCCGTATTCAACCGCAGCGATGACCAAGCCAGATGGCAGACCGCCTATGACCTCAACAAGCAGGCACTCGACAAACTGGCAGAAGGACACTTTGGCTTGAGTTATGAGGGCGACCCCGGTACCAACGCGTCCAACTGGGCGAAAATCTGGTGCACCATCTATGGTGGTGAGAACCTCAGTTCCGAGGCTGTGTATGTAGCCATCTGCAACAATTCCGGCGGCGACGGCAGCGACCAACTCTACAACTGCACCGAGCAGAAGCTCCGTCCGAGCAACTGCGGCGGTGGTGGCGGCATCACCCCCTCTGCCGAGATGGTGGATGCCTTCCCCATGGCAGACGGGAAACGGCCCACCGAGATGGGACAATATACCTACAACAAAAAACTGTTCTTCCTCAACCGCGACCCACGCTTCTACCGCACCTTCGCCTTCCCTGGCACAGAGTGGAAATTCCTCGGCAGCATCACCGGCGACCTCATCGAGCGCTGTCCCTATGGCTCTGGCGTGGAATATCAGTTGCAGAACTACGCTTGGTACTCCTCTACCGACGAGGCCAACGACGTGACACGCGGCGGCTATTTCACCGACCTGATGGGCAACAGCGGCAAGAGCATCTACGTGCGCAAGAAGTCACAGGACTACAACTTAGGTCTCTCACCACTCTATGTCTTCGACCCCGAGGCAGGCTTTGCCCGCAACGGTCAACCCATGATGGGCATGCGCTACACTGAGGTGTTGCTCAACTTTGCTGAGGCAGCCTGCGGTGCCAACCATCTCGACGAGGCATGGAACACGCTCATCAAGATACGCCAACGTGTGGGATACACCGGCGACTGCGGTCTTGACCCCGCCATCCGTGGCGACCGAGCCAAGATGTTTGAGGCCATCCTCTACGAGCGCCGCATCGAACTCGCCTATGAGGGCAAGCGCTTCGATGACTGCCACCGCTGGATGCTCTTCGACGGTGGGGTGCAACAGAACGAAATCACCGATGCGCCCTCCTCCTGGACACTTACCGGCTTTGGAGGCAACACCTGCGCATACCTCAGTGTCGAACCGCTCAACAATGTGGCTATCCACCGTATTGAGATGTACATCAACCCCGCTGTCTATATGAGCAGCAAAGACCCTGAGTCAGATCCCTTCACCAAGGAAATCCTTTCAAAGCCAAAAGCCCTGACCCTCAATGAGAATTTCACCACTACCGTCAATGAGGCAGACGGCACCGCTATCTACGCCGATGCCAACGTGCAGGCCCTGGCTGAGTTTTACGAACTGAATCTCATCCGCAAGGACATCGTGACACAGCAGGTGACAGATGCCGACGGCAACAAAGAGCCGCTGCTGCCCAAGTGGGACAAGAAATGCTACCTGATGGGACTCTCGTCATCCTGTGAGGATAACAATCCAAATGTGGTGCAGACTATCGGATGGAACAGCACTTTCGGCGGTATGGGTGTTTTCGACCCGCTGAGCAGCAATCCTGTCGTTCAGCGTCCCGGCGGCACCATCATCCCAGAGTAACTGCTTCAAGAAACAACATTGTCGTCCGTGTCAGATATCCTTCTGGCACGGACGTTTTGTTGCTTCAGCAGTTGATGGCATTTGGAGTTTTCCACCAAAATTCTTGCGGGTTTCAGAAGATATTCCTATTTTTGCGAGACAAACAGAATAATGTCCCAAGATGGGATCAATCATAAGTAATCAAAAAGACAAGACGATGGCATTGACATTGGATGAAACCGACATGCAGATATTGAAAACGCTGCAAAAGAATGCGAAACTGACCACCAAGGAATTGGCTGACGCCGTTCACCTGACTCCCACTCCTGTCTTCGAGCGTCAGAAGCGCCTGGAGCGTCAGGGATATATCAAAAAATATGTGGCCGTTCTTGATCCGGAGAAACTGGACCAAGGGCTATTGGTCTTCTGCAAGGTGAAACTGAAACAGATCAACCATGAGATTGCCGATGCCTTCACCCGGCGCATCATGCGCATCCCCGAGGTGACAGAGTGCTACAACACCTCCGGTTCCTACGACTACCTGTTGAAAGTGCGTACCCATGACATGAAGCAATATCAGGAGTTCGTGCTTACCAAATTAGGTGAGATCGACATGCTTTCCTCGATTGAGAGCACCTTTGTCATGAGCGAGGTAAAACAGGTTTATGGCATCAATATCGTAGGTTAAAGTGCCAAAAAAACTGAAATATGTATCCTTCACCCATTTTTTGACTATATTTGCAAATGTTTAAGAATCAATATACCTTATTATATATGAACAAGTCATCAGCCATCACCCTTCTCGCCATCGCTATCCTGTCTGTCATTCCCGTGAGCATGCAGGCACAGGAAGAGGATGAAACCGTCATGCAGGAACAGGAAGAAGAAGGAGCAGAGGGAGACAACATTTCCAGGGAAATCTTCATCTATGCACCCAACGAGAGGTCAGGACTGCATGCCGCCTACCTTGACTTTGACGGCAACTGGCAGGAGATAGGCCAACTATGCGCCTCCGATTACGGACAATGGGGAACAGAGAAACGCATGTACTTCCCCAATCTGGTGCATGCCTCCGACGGCACCTGGCGCGCCGTATGGCAACTCAACGACCATACGCCCTGCTTCGCCGCAGCCTACAGTGCCGACCTTATCACTTGGAGACCACAGGACTATCCGAGAATGAGCACGTCCAACTGTCTCCGCCCCATCATCTTTGAGGGTGATGACGGCACGTTCGACATTTTCTATCAGTCGGGCAACGAGAAGCGCTATGTGCTGGCGTCAAAGGACTTCCGCACCTTCAGCGCCGACACAGAAAGCAGCATCAGCGAAGAGGCATGGGGTGGCGACAAGGCCACCATCGGAGGCAAGGACTACAACGGTCAGATTTTCGACATCACACAGGGCGAACTGATTGCCCTTCTCACCCATTTTGAAGTGATGCGCCGTGATGGCGAGATGAGCGCCGAGCGCATGGAAAACGATGCCAAGTTGTTTGAGGGCATGGACAAAGCCCAGGCCACGCTCAAGGTAGATACAGGCAGCAAGAAAGCCATCAGCGACAAACTTATCGGCGTGTTCTTCGAAGACATCAGTTATGCTGCCGACGGCGGTCTCTATGCCGAACTGGTGCAGAACCGCGATTTTGAGTATTCTGCAGCCGACCGAGGCGAATGGTCGGCCACCACGGCATGGCATTCCGAAGGCCAGATAGAAATCGGCACCAGCGACCCGCTGAGCGAGAACAACCCTCACCATGCCATTCTTGAGGAACAGCCCATCACCAATGAGGGATGGGACGGGATTGCCGACCCCGACCCAGGTCAGGGTTACAACTTCTCCGTCAGCATACGCAACATCGACTGCAAGAAAAAAGCATGGAAGGTGCAATTGGTGACTACCGCCGAGGAGGTGCTGGCCGAAGGGAAATTCACTTCCCAGGGCATCGGATGGCACAAGTACACCGTCGTCCTTGACACCCGCAAGCCCAAACTACGCGCCAAGGCCACTTCCAGAGACTGCCGTCTGCGGCTCATCCCTTTGAAGAAAGGCAAGGCTGCCGTCGACATGGTGAGTCTTTTCCCCCAGGAAACGTTCAAGAACCGCAGCAACGGCCTTCGCCGCGACCTCGCCCAGTCCATCGCCGACCTCAAGCCTAAGTTTGTGCGCTTCCCCGGCGGCTGTCTGACCCACGGCCAAGGCATCGGCAACATCTATCACTGGCACCACACCGTGGGACCACTTGAGAACCGCAAGCCTGACTTCAACATCTGGCACTACCATCAGACACGCGGACTGGGTTTCTTTGAGTTCTTCCAGTTCTGTGAGGATATCGGTGCCGAACCGCTCCCTGTGCTCGCTGCCGGTGTGCCCTGTCAGAACTCTGCAGCCGACAAGGATGGTTTTGGCGGACAACAGGGCGGCATCCCCATGGAGGAGATGGAGGCTTATTGCCAGGAGATCCTCAACATGATCGAGTGGGCCAATGGTGACCCCTCCACCAGCCAATGGGCCAAGATGCGCTCTGACGCAGGACATCCTGCCCCCTTCCACCTGAAATATGTGGGCATCGGCAACGAGGACCTCATCTCTACCGTGTTTGAGGAGCGATATGGAATGATCTGCAAGGCCATCAAGGAAAAATATCCCGACATCATCATTTGCGGCACAGCGGGTCCGTTCCATACCCCATCATCAGACTATACTGAGGGTTGGGACTATGCCAACAAGCACCGTGACATCATCGACATGCTCGATGAGCACTATTATGAGAGCACAGGATGGTTCATCAACCATCAGCACTATTACGATGACTACGACCGCTCTGCGGCCAAGGTGTATCTCGGCGAATATGCCGCCAGCACCAAGGAAAAACGCCCCAATATCGAAACGGCTCTTGCCGAGGCCATCTATCTCTGCAACATCGAGCGCAACGGCGACGTGGTAGCGATGACCTCATATGCTCCGCTGCTCGCCAAGGACAAGCACCACAACTGGAATCCCGACCTCATCTATTTCGACAATAACGGAGTGCGTGTCACCCCAAGTTATGAGACACAGCGCCTTTTCTCCACTTACAGCGGCAACCAATACATCTCCTCCAGCCTGACAGCAGATGAGCGCATCGCCCGACGCATCACCGCAAGCATCGTGGAGGACACGCAGACCGGAAAGCGCTATCTCAAGGTGGTCAATGCCCTTCCCACACCGCTCACCCTCAGCATTGAGGGCATCACCATCCCGCAGGGAACTGCATGGGAGGGCATCAGCGGACAGCCGAGCGACCAGCGCGTCGCTCCCGAAAAGGGTGCCACCGACAGCGAAGGCATCACCCTGCCTCCCTATACACTGAGAGTCTTCTCCTTATAAATATGAATGATAGATAAAAAATGTTATTCATTTTGTGTTTCTCTCGGTTTGCACTACCTTTGCACTCTGAAATAAAAGACAAGCATCATGATCAATAAAAATATCATCACCACTCTGGCGTGCGTGCTGCTGAGCATGGCTGCCATGGCCCAGACAGCCGCCGATGTAGCCAACCTGCGCAAACAGGCCAATGCCGGCAATGTGAAATCACAGGTTGCCCTCGGCAACTGCCTGCTCTCAGGCAAAGGAGTGAAGTCCAATTTCACCGAGGCAGCGCAGTGGTTTCGCAAAGCGGCAGACAAAGGCAACATCGAGGCACAGTTCAACCTCGCATTCTGCTATGAGAAGGGCTATGGCGTAACGAAGAGCATGGAAGAAGCGGTGAAATGGTATACCAAAGCCGCCGAGAAAGGCAATCTGCAGGCCATGAACAGTCTGGGTCACTGCTATGACGTGGGTGACGATGGATTTGACAAGAACTACGCCAAAGCCGCTGAATGGTATCGCAAGGCCGCCGACAAGGGTTATGCCGGCGCACAGTTCAACCTGGGTCTTTGCTATGCGAGGATGAAGGGAGTTGACCTCGACTACAAGGAAGCGGTGAAATGGTGGACGAAAGCCGCCAACCAAGGCAACCCCAATGCCATCAGCAGTTTGGCTTACAGTTACCTCAATGGTGAGGGTGTGGACCGCAACCCCAAGCAGGCCGCCATCTTTTTCCGCCAGTTGGCCGATGCCGGCGACATACGTTCTCAGTATGAGTTGGGCAAACTATACGCTCAGGGTGATGGCATCGATCAGGACATGGAAACGGCGCTCAATTATTACCACAAGGCTGCTGATAAAGGGTATGCACCGGCACAACTTGCCCTTGGCCGGCATTACGACAGCGGAAAGTATGTGCCTCAGGACTATGAGTTGGCGGCTGAGTGGTATATGAAAGCCGCGCAGCAAGGAAACATCGAAGCCCAATACAATATAGGGAACATGTATTTCAACGGAATGGGTATAGAGAAGAATTATGAGGAGGCTTTCTCATGGATGGAGAAGGCCGCCCTTCAGGGTCACACACCTGCCATGACCGGCCTCGGCATCTGCTATTATTATGGCTATGGCGTGAAGCGCAGCAAAGACACAGGCCGATCATGGGTCAACAAAGCAGCCATCATGGGAGATGAGTATGCCAAGGAGACCCTCCAACGGATGAAATAATTGAATGTTTCTTTTTCAGCGGGCATGCTGCATGTAGGTGCGCTCAAAGTCATCACCTTTGGGACCGCTGTTATGCTCCATAGACACTCCTATGCTGAATGACGGGTTGACATGATAGATCACGGCAGCACCTATCCTGTCGCCCAAGTATCCCATGCTATACAGCGGCAAGGGCATGTGCCGGTTTTCCACCAATGATTTCTGCCCATAGAGATATGCCTCCCAGTGGTCATCTATCCGATAACCCAGTACGGCAGACAATCCAGCATCGCGCATAGGTGCACGGCTCCAATATACATTATTTATATATCCTCCCACGGCGAGCGACAGTTTCGGCGTGAGAGGAGTGGCATACATGGCAGAAAAACTTTGTGCAAATCCGGCTCCATGGTATGCGTTCTTGCCAAACTGTGCAAATACGGAGGCACTCAGGCTGGCATTGAGTCCCCTGTGCAAATCCCACGTACCAAAACCTCCCCATCCATAATGGTAGAAGGGGAAACGGGTGATGGGAAGCACCTGTCCGTCATAGGTCAGCAGAGGCAGGTGGAGCGAGTCGTTGGCAGACAGTGACGAATCGTAATACGGCATGGAGTAATCCATGGGAGCATATTGCCGTATGATGCCCGTTGAGTAGGTATCGGCAGCCAAAGAGTCGGTTGCCGGAGTCTCCGTCTCTGATACCGTGCTCACCAGCACCTCCTGTGCCTGTGCCGACAAACATGCAGTCATCGCTGCCAACAAGAAAAGACACTTTATCCTCATGCGTGCAAAGATATCGAAATACACCGTAAACACAAAAAATTTAACCTTTTTTGAGTCTGGGTTTATTTGATCAGCGAGACAACACCAAACACACCAAGACCTGTAAGGCTGGCGGCTCCTCCATAGAGAAGGATGCTGCTCGTCAGGTCACGCTTCTTGTGCGGCACCAAGCCAAACTGGAAGATTGTCTTTGAATTGTATTTCTCACCTGGCCGGAGCACGGTGGACGGGAATGCCTTTTGGTTGGGGCTGTCAGCCAAATGCATCGTTTCCAGGCAGACGGCAGACTGCCTCTGATAAGCGACGCCCTTCTTTCCCACCAAACTCCCGTTGAGTCCGTTGGCGGTATACACCAGCACTGCCGGTTGGTCAGTGAAAACCGACAGCATGCGTCCGCTCTTCCCATCCTGCAAAACCGCTGCCGGTCGTTTCATGCTTCCAGCATGTCTGAGAATGAAGGCGTGGTCGTAGCCTTTTGTGATGCTCATCTGCTCATCGTAAATCTCGATGTCGCTGCCAATGATTTTCGATTTGGTGAAATCAAATGGTGTATTGCGCACCCTCATCATCTGCCCATCCACGTTTTTCTGTTTGTCGTAAGAGGCGATATACTTGGAATCGACGTAAAGCATGTGGTCGAGTACCGTCTTTGCCGTGTCACCCGCCAAGTTGAAAAACGTATGGTTGGAGAGGTTGACCACAGTGGGTCGGTCGGTATCAGCCTCATACTCCACTTCCAAAGCATGGGTCTTTGTCAGCCTGTACGTCACATGGGTGGTGAGTGTTCCCGGGAATCCGTTCTCACCATCAGGAGAAACATATCGCAATCTGAGCGTGGTGTCGCTCACCTCCTCCACCTCCCAGACTTTGTCTGCAAAGCCAGGATATCCTCCATGTGAGATATTGCCTTTGCCAGCCCCTTGCAGGTCATAGGTCTTCCCGTCAAGAGTGAAGCGAGCCCCCTTGATGCGCCCGGCATAACGGCCCACGATGCTTCCGAAATTGTTTTTCAGCAAGTGATAATCCTCAATATTGTCAAAGCCCTGCACCACGTCTCCTGCAACGCCATTTTTGTCGGGAACCATCAGTGAGACAAGCCTTGCTCCATAATTGGTGACGCATGCCTCCATGCCATTGTTGGTGAGGGTATAGAGTTGGGTCTGCCTGCCATCCACCATAGATTCAAAACGGTCGGGACGGAGTCCTGAGGCTGTGTGCGGTGGCGGAACCAAACTTCTGAGAAGGATCGTCATGTTCTGGATGTAGGCCTGTGTGGAGATGCCCTTCACATCACGGTTCTCATAGGGCGAGGTGTCATAGGCATCACCCACCATCGTTTGGGCGTATGTGGTCATATCGCTCTCCTTATCCATGTTTCCTGGCAGCGGAATGAATGGATTGGACACTTGGCGGAGCGGCACCAGCCATCTTCCCTTGGCATCCAAGGCTGCCACCACCTCATCAGCGGTAGGCAACGGCAGGCCTGGACGAAGTTCTCTCCTTTCTTGGTAGTGATAAGGCCTGGGTTTCATCTTTCCACAGAGCAACAGCGGTGAGTTGCGCTCCAAGTCTTTCTGCTGCAATGCTTTCACCTCCTTCAGCGCCTGTCGCAACCGACTGGGGCTGACGGTAACAAACGAACTGTAATGGGTGATTGTACTATTGGTCAGTTCATCCGTATAATAGGTGCCATTGATGACGTTCGACCCTTTTCTGTGGACAAACATAGGACATCGCGTGTCGGGGTCGATGAAGCGCGGTATGAGAATCTCATCGGACTGTAGGGGAGTGCGACGCAACGTAGCGGCCTGATCCGGGGACATCCGCAGGCTCTCAAGAAACTCAATGGCAGCAGGCAGTCCCTCAAGGAAGGAGGGGTCGCCGGTGAGGCGATAGTATTCTATCATCTTGAAAAACGCGTTCACCGTGGTGCCGGTATTGACCGAACGTGGTTCGTAAGAGCGAGCATGCGCCGGCTTGAGATTGTCGGCATCATACTGGTCGGCCCACCCAGCCAAAGGTGCCGGCTGTTGCAAGTCGCGCATCAGATGCATGGCTTTCAGAATGGGTTCGCGCAGTTCAGCCATCCCCAACTGAGTGTAGCATTGTACAAGGAAATCAATATTGCTGGCCATCACATTGTCGTTGAGAGTGACAAACGGGGAATAATCGGCTTTTCCCTTAAAAGGATGGTCGTTCATCAGTGGGAAGCGCTGTGGCCACCCTCCATTGGCATACTGACTCTTGACAAAGAAATCGACAGCCCGACGCAGCGGTGCCAGCAGCGTCTCATCCCGTTTCTCAAGGTAGATACGCAACAGAAATTCCGCGCAGTGTTTCGTCGCCTCATCGTCGAAAGTGGCATTGCCATAATAATGCTGAAACTCCTCCAGTCTCCATGCCTGTTTTCCGATAGTTGCATACCATTCGCGCAGGGAATCCTCGCCGGCAAGGTCAAACATGTAGTTCCATCCGCCACATGGCAACTGTCCGCCTATGATGCACATGGCCACCCGCCGTGAGCAGTCATAATAGTATTCATCACCTGTGGCGTGATAGGCATCCAGCAGCACCTGTCCCATATCAGGCGTGCCTGGCGACTGCAGCCACACCATGGACTTTCGGGCTTCCAATTCGCCCCATTGCCGTGAGAAATCAGGAAGATAGTTCCACACAAAGCCACCGCCCGTTGATACCTCTTCCATCATATACTGCGTTGCTCTGTGCATTGCCTGCCTCACCTCACGGTCATCAGCCCTGGCACCCATCCCGATGAGCAGCAATGTGATTATGGTCAGAAGTCGTCTCATCACTCACGTTTTTTGAAATAATTGTTGGAAAAGGTGGATATAGTCACGTCAGCGATTGGCCAGGAAGTCCTGGCGCATAGGACTGAACGTATCGATGAGCACCCCTGCCTCGAGGCAAACACATCCATGGGGCACATCAGGAGCCACATAGTAGCCGTCGCCGGCTCCCAGCACTCTTTTCTCACTGCCGATGGTAAGTTCAAATTTGCCACTGGCCACATAGGTGCCTTGTGTGTGGTAATGGGTATGCGGCGTGCCGATGGCACCTGTCTCAAACTTCACTTTCACCATCATCAACTGGCCGTCGTATGCCATGATCTGGCGCTGTATGCCTGGCGCAGGGTTTTCCCATGCCAGTTCATTCTCTATTTGGAACACATCACTCCTTGTTTTCATAATCTGTCGATCTTTGCGTAAACACTGCAAATATAATGAAAATTCTTCAAAGGTATGCGAAGAGCAAAATAAAATCTTAAAAAAACCTTACGTTTGCACCACTTCAACAGAATAATCGTATTTTTGCATCCATACAAGGATCGTTTTGATGGTCTGTTGGAGAAATAAGTCATTTTTTCACTATCAACTAAAAAACTAAGAAAATGGAAATAAAAAGAATTCTATGGATGGTCTTGGTGCTGCTGCTTGTCTGCCATCCGTCGGAAGCACAAGTGACCAAGAAGGACACGGGCAATGGTCCGCTGAAAGAACGTGTGGGCAATTTTTGGAAAAAGACCAAAAAGTCCCTTGACAAGGTTGCCGACAAAGTGAGCAATGACCTCAGTTCTGAAAGCAGCGGTCTGCGTCGCGTCAAGGGAAGGTATTATATGAACATCTATGACACCAATATATATAAAGGTGAGGACTGCGACGACCTTCGTGAGATGTGCCGGAAAGAATTTGTCGCCAAATATCCCGAAGTGAAGATCCGCTATTGCGTCATACCTCAGACTGACTGGGAAACACAGACTGTGGAGACCAACGGTGCTGTGACGGGTTATTCTCAGACTCTTTTCTGCTACATTTTGGGCAAAGACGGCGAAGAGGGCTTCATCAATGCCAAGTTTGTCTTCGAGCGGCAGAAGAAAGTGGGGGAGGCCTACATGAACACACGGGTGAAATGGCCTCTGTGGCTGCGCACCGATGTGCTCACCAATGAAGTGACAGAGCAATTGATGATGAAATAGTGCAGGCGATGGGTTTTCTGAAGACACTTTTTGGCGGTAAGGAAGAGACACCTGAGGAGAGAAAAATGCGTGAGGCTGCACGTGACTTCGACGTGCTGCGCACCGATGGTGTGCGTGCACTTCGCACCGGTCAGTATGCGTATGCCGTGAAATGTTTCAGCAAGGCGCTCGAAATCAGAGACGACTTGGAGACACACGACTATCTGTCGCAGGCATACATCCAAAACGAGCAACTGCAAGAGGGCTACGGACAACTCACCATTCTCGCTGAGGCACAGCCCGACAATATCCACATCCTCGCATCAATGGCCAAGGTAGCATATCTCATGGAAAACTACACACTCATGGCCGAATGTTGCGAGAAAGCCATGCTCATCGACAAGGACAATGCGGAGATTATGTTTCTATATGCCCGTGCTGCCCGCGGTCAGCATGATACGGTGAATGCCATCGCCATGTATACCAAGACCCTCATGCTCGATGAGAATTTTGCCGCAGCCAACCTGGAACGCGGTCAGTTGCTGCTGGATGAGGGTGACATCGAAGGTGCTGCAGATGATGCCGGCCGTCTGGCGGAAGTGGCACCCGACGCAGAGGAAGTGCTGCTGTTCAGAGCCAGCCTCTTTCTGCGGCAGCAGCGTGTCGGCGAAGCCATCTCCTGTTATGAGAGAGCCCTCGAGGTCAACCCCTATTGCCATGAGGCACAAGAAGGCATTGATTCCCTCAAAAGATATGAATGAAAAACTGACGAAATGTTTTGGTGATTCGGCAAAAATATGTAACTTTGCAGCCGAAAGCAATAAAAAAGTGATAAAATGAAAGGTTTGAACGCATATTATTACTTCTATTTTTACTTTGCAAGCCATTGCGAAGCGGGAAGTTGCGTATAGAGTTCAACTTAAAATGAAGAATCAAGGCCGAGTGCTGACGACAATATCCCGCTTCACGACATGAGGCGGTTTTTTTATATATAATATAAGGAGAACAAAAGCGAGGAGCATTATGAGAAGAATAGCCATTCAGGGACAGACCGGGTCGTTTCACGACATCGCTGCTCACCTGTATTTTGAGGGAGAGCAGGTGCAGATCATCTGCTGCGCCACATTCGAGGAGGTATACGACTGCATCCGGCGTGACCCCACCATCATCGGCATGACCGCCATCGAGAACACGATCGCAGGCAGTCTGTTGCACAACTATGAGTTGCTTCGCGACTCAGGCACCACCGTGGTGGGCGAGCACAAACTCCATATCCGCCACTGCATCTGCTGTCTTCCCGATGACGATTGGGACACCATCGACGAGGTGCATTCCCATCCTGTGGCCCTGATGCAGTGCCGCGGTTTCCTCGCCCAGCACCCGTCACTCAAGGCTGTGGAGACAGAGGACACCGCCGGAGCCGCAGAGAACATCATGAACCATCAGTTGCATGGCAAGGCTGCCATCTGCAGCGCGGAGGCCGCCCAACTGCACGGCATGAAAATCCTCGAGGACTCTATCGAGGACAACAAGCACAACTTCACTCGTTTCCTCGTGGTGTGCGACCCCCGCAAGGCCGACTTCCTCCGTCCGCTCAACCAGACCGACAAGTCAAGCCTTGTCTTCTCACTCCCTCATGAGGAAGGGGCGCTTTCAAAGGTGCTCACCATCCTTTCTTTCTACAGCATCAATCTCACCAAGATACAGTCGCTGCCCATCATCGGACACGAATGGGAATATCTGTTCTACGTCGATGTGACATACAACGACCTCATCCGCTACCGCCAGAGCATCGACGCCATCACCCCGCTGACCAAGGAACTTAAAATATTAGGAGAATACAGAAATGGAAGACAGACCAATTAGGGTACAACCTGCCGACCGGCTCAGCCTTGTGCAGGAATACTATTTCAGCCGCAAACTCAAGGAGGTGGCAAGGCTCAACGCCGAAGGGCACGACATCATCAGCCTTGCCATCGGCAGTCCCGATATGCCTCCCTCCCCCCAGACCATCAGCCGTCTGTGCGAGGTGGCACAACGTCCCGACAGCCACGGATACCAACCGACGATGGGCACTCCCGAACTGCGCGGTGCGATGGCGGCGTTCTACAAGAGATGGTATGGCGTCACCCTCGACCCCGCCAGCGAAGTGCTTCCTCTCATCGGCAGCAAGGAAGGCATCCTGCATGTGACCCTCGCCTTTGTCAATCCGGGCGATGGTGTGCTTGTGCCCAACCCTGGCTATCCTACCTACACCTCACTGAGCAAAATACTTGGAGCCCGCATCGTCAACTACAACCTGCGCGAGGACAATGGGTGGCAGCCCGACTTTGACGAGTTGGAGCACATGGACCTCAGCGGTATCCGCCTGATGTGGACCAACTATCCCAACATGCCTACTGGCGGCAATGCACGGATGGAGACCTACGAGCGGCTCGTGAGTTTCGCCCAGCGCCACGGCATCGTCGTGGTGAACGACAATCCCTACTCGTTCATCCTCAATGAGCATCCCCTCTCCCTCCTGCAGGTTGAAGGTGCCCGCGACTGCTGCATCGAGTTCAATTCAATGAGCAAGAGCCACAACATGCCCGGTTGGCGTGTCGGCCTCTGCGCCACCAATGCCACCTTCATCTCCTGGATCCTCAAAGTGAAGAGCAACATCGACAGTGGCACTTTCCGGGGTATCCAACTGGCTGCTGCTGAGGCCTATGCCAACGATGCGGCATGGCACCGCGAGGCCAATATCGAGACATACGGCCGCCGGCGTGTCATCGCAGAAGAAATCATGCGCACTTTGGGCTGCTCCTTCGACCCCTCGCAGGTAGGAATGTTCCTTTGGGGTAAGATACCTGAGCATTACGCGGATGCCGAGGAACTCACCGAGCGCGTGCTCCATGAGTCGAGGGTGTTCATCACTCCAGGCTTCATCTTCGGCAGCAACGGCCAGCGCTACATCCGCATCTCCCTCTGCGCCAAAGATGACAAGATGCGCGAGGCTCTCGAGAGAATCAAGAAAACTATAAAATAATCAACAAATCCCAGGAGCCCTAGGAAACCCTAGGAAACCCTAGAAAATCTAGAAAATCTAGAATATCTAGAATATCTAGAGCCCCTAGAATATCCAGTATATCCAGTATCTACCCCATAAAGAAAAAAGACATGGAACTACAACTCCGCCCCCTGAATCTACCCAGCGACAACGAACGCCCCGTAGTCATCGCCGGACCCTGTTCGGCAGAGACCGAGGAGCAAGTAATGGAAACCGCCCTGCAGTTGGCCCGCAAGGGCTGCCACATGTTTCGTGCCGGCGTATGGAAGCCCCGCACCAAACCCGGTGGCTTTGAAGGCAACGGTGAGATAGCCCTGCCCTGGCTCCAACGCGTCAAGCAGGAGACCGGCATGCTCATCGCTACCGAGGTGGCAACACCAGAGCATGTGGAACTGGCACTGAAATACGGCATCGACATCCTGTGGATCGGTGCCCGCACCACCGCCAACCCTTTTGCCGTGCAGGCCTTGGCTGATGCTTTGAAAGGTACGGATGTGCCTGTGCTGGTGAAAAACCCCGTCAACCCTGACCTGGAACTGTGGATCGGTGCCATCGAGCGCATCAACCAGTCGGGCATCACCCGCATGGCGGCCGTACACCGTGGCTTCTCCAGTTACGACAAGAAGATCTACCGCAACCTGCCGATGTGGCAGATTCCCATTGAACTCCGTCGCCGCATCCCGTCGATGCCCATCATCTGTGACCCCAGCCACATCGGTGGGCGCCGCGAACTCATCGCCCCTCTCTGCCAGCAATCGATGGACCTCGGCTTCGACGGTCTCCTCGTGGAAGCACACTGCGACCCCGATGCCGCCTGGAGCGATGCCAAACAGCAGGTCACGCCCGATGTGCTCGACTACATTCTCTCGCTCCTCGTCATCCGCGATGAGAAGGTCACCACAGAGGGCATCCACGAACTGCGTCAGCAGATCGATGAACTTGACAACCAACTGATGAACCTGCTGGCCAAACGTATGCGCGTCTGCCGCGAAATCGGACAGTATAAGAAAGAGCACAACATGACCGTGCTTCAGCCTACCCGTTATGGTGAGATACTCGACAAGCGCGGCGCACAGGGCTCACTCTGCGGCATGGATGCCGAGTTTGTGAAGAAAGTGTTTGAGAGTGTACATGAGGAAAGTGTAAGACAACAAATGGAGATCATCAACCAATGAGAATATTAGTCCTGGGAGCAGGCAAGATGGGAAGTTTCTTCCTCGATCTGCTGAGCTTTGACCATGAGATGGCCGTCTATGAGAAAGACCCCCGCCGCATGCGGTTCACCTACAACACGCAACGTTTCACCACGGCAGAGGAGATTGATGAGTTCCAACCAGAACTGGTCATCAACGCCGTGACAGTGAAATACACCATTCCCGCCTTCAACGAGGTGCTGCCCCACCTGCCCGCCGACTGCATCATCAGCGACATTGCATCGGTGAAGACAGGTCTGCATGAGTACTACGAACAGTGCGGCCACAGGTATGTGTCGACGCACCCCATGTTCGGCCCCACTTTTGCCAACCTTCAGCAACTCAGCGAAGAAAACGCCATCATCATCAGTGAGGGCGACTATATGGGACGCATTTTCTTCAAAGACCTCTACAGCCGCCTGGGACTCAACATCTATGAGTACACCTTCGATGAGCACGACCGCACCGTGGCCTACTCACTGAGCATCCCTTTCGTCAGCACCTTTGTCTTCGCTGCCGTGATGAAGCATCAGGACGCGCCGGGAACCACCTTCAAACGCCACATGCGCATCGCCAAGGGCGTGCTCAACGAGGATGACTACCTCCTGCAGGAAATCCTCTTCAATCCATACACACATGACCAGGTGTCGCAGATCCGCGACGAACTCAAGGAACTGCTTCACATTATCGACACCAAGGATGCCGATGGCATGAAATCCTACCTCACCAAAATCCGCAACAACGTCGCCCGAGGATAGACTTTACATCGGAGCGGGTTTAGCCTGATTACATACGTTACACAAAGGAAATAAGGCCTGAGGAATCCCTCCAAAGGCCTCTTTTCTTTAAAAAAAAGAGCAAAAGATAAAAAAAAAAGCAAAAAAGTGTTGTGATTCCATTTTTTTGATTATATTTGCAACGTGGCAAAAAGTCAGGGGCAATTTATGCCCCAATAAATGCATGGTTTAACAACCAATTTGCATCAAGTCGAGCAATCTATGAGGTCAACTGATTATTAACAAAATCTTATCATATGAAACAAAAAATTCTACTATTAGCATTGGCACTGCTTGGCTGCATGAATGTGGTCAAGGCAGAAAGCACAAACGATGGTGTGACCATTGGAGATCTTGTCATCCAGCAAGGCGGATTTGGCTACATCACTATTAATTGTACATTTAATGAGAGAAGTTACGATGGTTTAAGTTTCAAATTCATGATGCCTAAAGGTCTTCATTTTGACTCAGCCACAGCAGATGCCTCTTTAACTGGAATCAGTAATCCCATGTTCCCCACGGAAGATGGAAACAATGTTGATATTCCTGCAACATTCATGTTTATCAACATGGGAGGAGTGTCATTCAATAAGGGAGAATATGAATTGGCCAAGGTTTATTTCCGTGCTGACGAAGACATGGCTGAGAGAGAGTATCCTATCACCATCACAGAGATAGATTTGAGTGCTGGCGGTACTAATTATGAACCAACCAAGCCCGGATTCAAAGTCACAGTTGAGGCTCCTCATCCCAGAATTCTTAAAGACACTGCCACAGAATTGCCTGAGGATAACTACAGTTACATATATAAAGAGTATTATACAGTAACAGAAACAGATATTAATGGTAAAGAAACAGATGTTCTCAAGGAGAGAATCTTAGATGAAGGAACTTACCCAGAGGATTTCATTGTGGAGCGCACTATCAAGGCTAATACATGGTCAACGATGTGTCTGCCATTCAAACTGACTTTTGATGAACTTTATGAAGCATTTGGAGATGATGCTGTTTTTGCCGCTTGGGATACAGAACAAGTTTCTAATTCAACACCTTGGACTTATAACAAAACAAATGATCAGTTAGATTTGTATTTCTATACTCTTGACCCTGAATATGACAGCGAAACATTTGACACAAGAAAGCCATTCTTGGTAAAAACGAGCAAAGATATTTCAGACTTTACTGTAAATCAAAAATATCTCGGTGAATATAATGAAAGTACTAAAAAATACACACCAATTTCTGAGTTTAATATAGATTTCAGTAAGAATGTCAGAGGCAAGGGGACCAGTTATTTCAGAGGTGTGCTTGCAGCCGGTTTAGTTCCGGACGGTTGTCTCTTCATCAGTGGTAACAAGTTCTATTACAGCACAGGCCAAAGTTCCATTAAAGCATTCAGAGCATACTTTGAACTATCTGAGAATCTGAGTAATAAGTCAATTTCTCAAGGTGCCAATGTTGGTATTATGATTAACGATACGCCAACTTACATTGAGGGAATTTCAACCAGATACGTGGGCAACGATGACGTATATTCTGTAAGCGGCATTAAGATGGGTACCACCAGTGACCTAAACAGCATGAAGCCGGGTATGTATATCGTGAATGGTAAAAAAGTGATTATTAAATAACCAAAAGACACCAAAGTTATGAAAAAGATATATACAGCCCCCAGTTGTGAGTTGCTGGGCACATTTACAACAAATATTCTTGCTGATTCAGTAACAGATCAAGTACGTATGAATCTTGATGAAGGTTTGGACGACACCTTCAAAGGTTATGGCGGTGTGGACGATGGCACCCATGAAGCCGATGCCAACCTTCACGTTTGGGATCATTTTGACAGAGGAATGTAATTGGTATTCCATCACATAGATAAAAATCCCTGAGCCCTGATGCTCAGGGATTTTTTGTTTTGCCATTTTGCCGTTTGGAGAAAAATGTTTATCTTCGCATCGTCATTCACTAACCAGCATCGATATGGGAACATATATCAATCTCGGAAATGAGGCTTTCAGACGAATCCGCAAACGGGAATATATTGACAAATCCAAACTTATCGCCATCGTCAACGACACACTCTCGTCGGAATGGTGTTTCAGTTGTGTCACACGTTGCCGCCGTTTCGGCAAGTCGATGGCTGCAAAAATGCTCTGCGCCTACTACGACCACTCCGTCAACTCCCGCGAATTGTTTACCGACTTGGAGATAGCCAAAGACCCGTCTTTTGAGGAACACCTCAACAAATACCCTGTCATTTACCTTGACTTGACCGAGTTTACCACCCGTTTCCACGATGATGACATTGTAGGCATCATAGAAGCAGAACTGAAAGCAGACATTCTTGAGGCCTATCCTGATATAGCAGTACGTGATACTGATGATCTGATGGGTTGCCTCATACGCATTGCGACTGCTACAAATGAGCGCTTTATATTCATCATCGATGAATGGGATGCTATCTGCCGCGAGTTCAAGGCTGGCACTACAGCCATGGACCGCTATGTGAACTGGCTCCGCAGGATGTTTAAGGGAGTGAACGCTGCCAACGTATTCGCTGGGGTGTACATGACCGGAATCTTACCTATCAAGAAATACAAAACGGAGTCGGCACTCAACAACTTCATTGAATACTCGATGGTGACCCCACGTAAAATGGCCTGTTATTTTGGCTTCACCAAAGACGAAGTGAGGGAACTATCAGCAAAGCACCGCATGGACTTCGACGATCTGGAGAAATGGTATGACGGTTACCAAATAGGCAGTGAACCATCGATGTTCAACCCCAACTCTGTGATGCAGGCTGTTGACAACAATTGGTGCGCAAGTTATTGGGCAAACACAGGGGCCTTCGATGCCGTGGCAAATTATATCCAAATGAATTTTGAGGGTCTGAAGGACGATATTATCAAGATGCTTGCTGGAGGCAGGTGCCCAGTCAATCCCACAGGCTTCCAAAACGACATGTCGGTCATACGGAGTCGCGATGATGTACTGACCGTGCTCATCCACCTCGGCTATCTCTCATATGACCGCTATGAACAGGAGTGCTACATCCCCAACAGAGAAGTGGCCGGAGAAATGGTGAATGCTGTGAATGCGAACAACTGGCAACCCGTCACCGATGCTATCCAGAAGTCGAAGCAATTATTAAAGGATACCCTCAATGGTGACTGCGAGGCAGTGGCACGTGGCGTGGATGCCGCCCATGATGAAAACACGAGCATCCTGTCGTACAACAATGAGAACTCATTGGCATGTGTACTCTCACTTGCCTACTACTATGCCCGCAACAACTATGTCTTCCACCGCGAGATGGCCTCAGGAAAGGGATTTGCCGACTTGGTTCTTATTCCCAGAAAAAATATCGACTCGCCTGCCATCGTACTGGAACTGAAATACGACAAGGATGCAGACTCGGCGATTGAACAAATCAAGCACAAGCAATACCCCGCCAAAGTGGCACAACATGCTGATAACCTCCTGCTTGTGGGCATCAACTATGACAAGGAGAAAAAAACACATACTTGCGTGATTGAAAGGCATCAATAACCACTCATGCTCATCTCTCTGCTGCTTACCTCATGGCTCACCTTTGTGGAGTTCAACTGCGAGAACCTCTTCGACTGCCGTCACGATGAGGGAAAGAACGACTATGAATATCTGCCGGAAGCCACGAGGAAATGGGACAACCGGCGCTACTGGTCGAAGCAGAACAGCATCGCACGCACCATCATCTCCTGCGGCGGTGAGGGAGAGGAATGGACGCTGCCCGACCTCGTGGCACTGACAGAGGTAGAAAATGACTCGGTGATGCTCGACCTCACCCGCCGCTCCCTGCTGCGCAATGCCGGTTACGAATATGTGATGACACAGTCGGGCGATGAGCGCGGCATCGACGTGGCACTGCTCTACTCCCCATTTGCCTTCCGCCTGCTCTCCCACCATTCCATCGCCGTCAGTCCTCCCGAAGGCAGACACGCTACCCGCGATATCCTATATGCCAGCGGACTCATCGCCACGGGCGACACATTGCATGTGATGGTGGTGCACGCCCCCAGCCGAGTCAGTGGCGAGCACGCCACTCGCCCCTACCGCCAGCGCGTGGCGGAGCGTATCATCGCTACCACCGACTCCATCCGCCAGACCGGCAGCGGCTCGCACATCATCATTGCCGGCGACTTCAACGACTATGCCGGCGACAGCGCACTCGTCAGCCTTTACCGCCATCAGTTTACCAATATTTCGCGCGACGCAAAAGGACAACACGGAGCACGGGGCACCTACAAGCACCGTGGAAAATGGGGAAGCCTCGACCATATCCTCGTGAGCGACACCCTCGCACAAAAACTCGCTGAATGCCACATCATGGACACCCCTTTCCTCACCGAAGAGGATGAGAAATATGGCGGACAGCAACCGCGGCGCACCTATATCGGCATGAGGTATCACGGGGGAAACAGCGACCACCTGCCCCTGGTGGCTAAATTTTATTGATTTTTTCTAGATATTCTAGATAATCTAGATTTTCTAGATTTTCTAGATTTTCTATACCTATTTATAAAAAAACTGCTGTAGTTATGGATATTTGGAGAAAAATATCTACCTTTGTCTTGATTTTAAGAGAGTGAATAAATATTTAGAAAAGATACGTTTTTAGAAGATGTTTGAGAATTTAAGCGAGAGACTTGAACGCTCGTTCAAGATGCTCAAGGGTGAGGGAAAAATCACCGAGATCAATGTGGCACAGACCCTCAAGGATGTGCGCAAAGCCCTTATCGAAGCCGATGTAAGTTATAAAGTTGCCAAGTCTTTCACTGACGAGGTGAAACGCAAGGCCATGGGCATGAATGTGCTGACGGCTGTGAAGCCAGGTCAGTTGATGGTGAAACTCGTTCACGATGAGATGGTGGAACTGATGGGCGGTGAGAACGTTGGGCTCAACCTCAGCAGCCGACCTGCCATCATCCTCATGTCGGGCTTGCAGGGCTCCGGTAAGACCACTTTCAGTGGCAAACTTGCCAACATGCTGAAGACCAAGCAGCGCAAGAACCCACTGTTGGTAGCCTGCGACGTTTACCGTCCTGCCGCCATTGAGCAACTCAAGGTAGTGGCAGAGCAAATTGGAATCCCTGTCTATTCAGAGCCCGACAACAAGGACGTGGTGGCCATTGCCAACAATGCCATCCGTGAGGCCAAGTCGAAAGGCCATGACGTGGTGATCATCGATACCGCCGGCCGACTGGCCATCGATGAGGACATGATGCGTGAGATTGAGTCGCTCAAGAAAGCCGTCAATCCCGACGAGACCCTCTTCGTGGTGGACTCCATGACCGGTCAGGATGCTGTCAACACCGCCAAGACCTTCAACGACCGCCTCGACTTCGACGGCGTGGTGCTCACCAAACTCGACGGTGACACCCGCGGCGGTGCAGCCCTCTCCATCCGCACCGTGGTGACCAAGCCTATCAAGTTCATCGGCACAGGTGAGAAGATGGAGGCCATCGACGCCTTCCACCCCTCCCGCATGGCCGACCGTATCCTCGGCATGGGCGACGTGGTGAGCCTCGTGGAGCGCGCACAGGCACTCTACGATGAGGAGGAAGCCAAGAAGATGATGGACAAGTTGAAGAAGAACAAGTTCGACTTCGACGACTTCATGGCTCAGATCCAGCAGATCAAGAAGATGGGCAACCTCAAGGACCTCGCCTCGATGATTCCCGGCGTGGGCAAGGCCATCAAGGATGTCGACATCGACGACGATGCCTTCAAGAGCATCGAAGCCATCATCCAGAGCATGACACCCAAAGAGCGGGCCAACCCGCAGATCCTCAACCAGAGCCGGCGCATGCGCATCGCCCGTGGTTCAGGCACCACCATCCAGGAGGTAAACAAACTGCTCAAGCAGTTTGACCAAACCCGCAAGATGATGCAGATGGTGACCAACACTTCGAAAATGAACATGATGATGAACGCCATGAGGGGCAAGATGCCCAACATGCCCAAATAACAAAGCCCAATGACACTAATTGACGGAAAGGCCACAGCAGCCGCCATCAAGCAAGAGATTGCCGATGAGGTGAAAGAGATTGTCGCCAGCGGCGGCAAACGTCCGCATCTGGCCGCCATCCTCGTAGGACACGACGGAGGATCGGAGACTTATGTGAAGAACAAAGTGATTGCCTGCGAGGCTTGCGGTTTCAAGTCTACCCTCATCCGCATGGAGGATGACATCACTGAAGAAGAACTGCTGGAGCAGGTGGCACAACTCAATGCCGATGACGATGTCGACGGATTCATCGTGCAACTGCCTCTGCCCCGCCACATCGATGAGCAGAAAGTCATCATGGCCATCGACTACCGTAAGGACGTCGACGGATTCCATCCCATCAACGTGGGAAGGATGGCCATCGGTCTGCCCTGCTTCATCTCTGCCACCCCCTTAGGCATTCTCACCCTGCTGCGCCGCTACGGTGTGACCACCAGCGGCAAGAAATGCGTTATCCTCGGCCGCAGCAACATCGTGGGCAAACCCATGGCCCAACTGATGATGCAGAAACACTACGGCGACTCCACCGTGACGGTGTGCCACAGCCACTCTGCCACGCTGAAAGAGGAATGCCGCAATGCCGACATCCTCATCGCCGCCATCGGACAGCCCGACTTCGTCACCGCCGACATGGTGAAGGAGGGAGCAGTGGTCATCGATGTGGGTACCACCCGTGTACCCGATGCCACCCGCAAGAGCGGATTCCGTCTCAACGGCGACGTGAAGTTTGACGAAGTGGCAGAAAAATGCGCCATGATAACCCCTGTGCCCGGAGGCGTAGGCCCCATGACCATCTGCTCGCTGATGAAGAACACGCTCGCAGCAGCCAAAAAGGAATATTACCAATGACCGCAGAGGAGTACTACAAAAAAGGCAACGAATACCGACGCCAAGGCAATTGGCAGGAGGCCATCAACCATTACATGGAGGCCATCGCCCTCGACCCGGAGAGTCCGGCTGTCCATGCCAAGGAGATGCTCGACGACATCCTCAGTTTCTATCATAAGGATTATTACAATCCATAACAGGGCATGGACATGGAATGACTGACAGCCAAGAAACAGGTACTGTAAATCCAAACACTTAGATAACAACAAGCATTATGGCAAAAATCAAAGGTCAAATCGTGGTAAACACGAACAGATGCAAGGGATGCTCCCTGTGCATTGAGGCTTGCCCCAAGGATGTCATCGCCCTTGCCGACAAGAAAGTCAATGTGTCGGGCTACCCCTACATTGAGCCCGCACATCCCGATGACTGCATCGGATGCGCCTCATGCGCCATCGTATGTCCCGACGGATGTATCACTGTCTACCGCAAAAAAATGGAGGATTAAGAGATGGCTGAACAAGAAGTAACACTGATGAAAGGCAATGAGGCTATCGCCCATGCCGCTATCCGCTGTGGAGCCGACGGTTATTTCGGCTATCCCATCACCCCGCAGAGTGAGGTAATCGAGACCCTCTGTGCCCTCAAGCCCTGGGAAACCACCGGTATGGTGGTGGTGCAGGCTGAGAGCGAGGTGGCATCCATCAACATGGTCTATGGCGCCGCCGGTGCAGGCAAGCGCGCCCTCACCTCATCATCAAGCCCCGGCGTGGCCCTCATGCAGGAAGGCATCGCCTACCTGGCAGGAGCCGAACTCCCCGGCGTGTTTGTCAACGTACAGCGCGGCGGTCCCGGACTGGGAACTATCCAACCCTCACAGAGCGACTATTTCCAGGCCACCAGAGGCGGCGGCAACGGCGACTACTATGTCATCACGCTGGCTCCCTCCTCAGTGCAGGAAATGGCCGACTTCGTTGACCTCGCCTTTGAACTTGCCTTCAAGTACCGCAACCCCGCCATGATCCTGAGCGACGGTGTCATCGGACAGATGATGGAGAAAATCGTGCTGCCGCCCTACAAGCCCCGCCGCACCGACGAGGAGGTCATCCAGCAATGCCCTTGGGCTTCTACTGGCAAGACACGTGACCGCAAGCGCAACGTCATCACATCACTGGAACTCAAACCTGAGATCATGGAACTCCGCAATATCCACTTGCAGGAGAAATATCAGGAGATACGGGATAAGGAAGTGAGATACGAAACCATGCAGTGCGACGATGCCGAGTATATCATCGTGTCATTCGGCAGCGCGGCACGCATCTCTGAGAAAGCCATCGAACTGGCCCGCGCCGAAGGCATCCGCGTAGGACTGCTGCGCCCCATCACCGTGTGGCCCTTCCCGTCCAAGGAAGTGGCAGCCCTGGCGAAAGGCAAGAAGGGTGTGCTCGTGGCCGAGATCAACGCCGGCATGATGGTGGAGGATGTGCGCCTGGCCATCAACGGCGAGGTACCGGTAGAACAATTCGGTCGTCTGGGCGGCATCGTCCCTGAACCGGAAGAGATTGTGGAGGCATTGAAAACCAAACTGATGAAATGATGGAAGCAAAAGACATAATCAGCCCGGAGAACCTGGTATACCAGAAACCGGCACTTTTGAACGACACTCCCATGCACTACTGCCCTGGTTGCTCACATGGCGTGGTGCACAAACTCATCGCTGAGGTGGTAGAGGAGATGGGCATGGAGGAGAAAACCGTCGGCATCTCACCCGTGGGCTGCGGCGTTTTCGCCTACAACTACATCGACATCGACTGGCAGGAGGCTGCCCACGGACGCGCTCCCGCCGTAGCCACAGGCATCAAGCGGCTCTGGCCCGACCGTCTCGTATTCACTTACCAAGGCGACGGCGACCTGGCCTGCATCGGAACCTGCGAGACCATCCACGCCCTCAACCGCGGTGAGAACATCGTCATCGTCTTCATCAACAATGCCATCTACGGCATGACAGGCGGACAGATGGCCCCCACCACACTGCTCGGTCAGAAAACCTCCACCTGTCCTTACGGACGTGAGCCGGCACTCCATGGTTATCCGCTCAAGATAACCGAGATTGCCGCCACTCTCGAGGGCACCTGCTACGTCACCCGCCAGAGCGTGGAGAACGTGGCTGCCATCCGCAAGGCGAAGAAAGCACTGCGCAAGGCTTTCGAGGCTTCCATGGCAGGCAAAGGATCCTGTCTCGTCGAGTTTGTGAGCACCTGCAACAGCGGATGGAAACTGACTCCCAAGCAGGCCAACGAATGGATGCAGGAGAATATGTTCAAGTTCTATCCCAAAGGCGACCTGAAGGACACCACTGAAGATTGAAAATTCAAGATTGAAAATTGAAATCAGAAAGTATGAAAAAGGAAATCATCATATCAGGATTCGGCGGACAAGGCGTGCTCTCAATGGGCAAGATTCTCGCCTACTCAGGACTGATGGAAGGCAAGGAAGTGACCTGGATGCCCGCCTACGGCCCTGAGCAGCGAGGCGGCACCGCCAATGTCACCGTCATCGTCAGCGACGACCGCATCTCATCTCCCATCCTCAGCCGCTACGACATCGCCATCGTGCTCAACCAGCCCTCACTCGACAAGTTTGAGCCGAAAGTGAAACCCGGCGGCATCCTCATCTACGACGACTATGGCATCATCAACCCGCCCACGCGCAAGGACATCGAGGTGTACAGCATCAGCGCCATGGACAAGGCAGCGGAGATGAAGAATGCCAAGATTTTCAACATGATTGTTCTCGGCGGACTGCTCCACGTATGTCCCGTCGTGACATCTGAGGGTCTGGAGAAAGCACTGCGCAAGACGCTCCCTGAGCGCCACCACTCACTCATCCCCCTCAACATGGAGGCTCTGCAGGCCGGTGGCGCCATCATGAAAAAAATGTAAGAACTGGCAGCCTTGGCTGCATCACCACTTTCAAGGGGCGGACCGGATGGGTCCGCCCCTTTTTTACGCATGTTTGGGCAGACTTTATCTGCCCACTTTTATTATAAGAATTGATCATCTGAAATAAGCACATCGAGAATGCTTGTATTTGGCCCAAAAATTTGGCCGTTGCGGGATTTTTTCTTATCTTCGTGGCATGTAGCAAAAAACACATTCGATATGGAAAACAAACTGATTGAAAACTGTATAAAATTGGGTTTCGGCATGATGCGGCTGCCCAGAGTGGAGGGAACGAAAGACATTGATGTGGAACACACCAAGAGCATGGTGGATGCCTTCATCGAAGCAGGTGGCAAGTATTTCGACACAGCCTTTGTCTATGAGGGCTCGGAAGCCGCCACCAAGGCGGCGCTCTGCGATCGTTATCCGCGTGAGAGTTATTATCTGGCCGACAAACTCAATGCCTCTGAGTTTGCCTGCAAGAGTGAAGAAGATGCCAAGAACGAGATCAAAATAAGCCTTGAGCGCACAGGGGCAGGCTATTTCGACTTTTATCTGCTCCACGGCATCGACTCTGGGAACAAGGAGAGGTTCAATCAATTTGGCATTTGGGATTACATGAGAAAACTGAAGGAGGAAGGTCTGATCCGCCATTATGGATTCTCCTTCCATTCCACTCCCGAACAACTCGACGAACTGCTCACCGAGCATCCTGACACTGAGTTTGTGCAACTCCAAATCAACTATTCCGACTGGGAGGATCCTCTGATTGCCTCCCGCCAGTGTTATGAGGTGGCCACCCGGCACGGGAAGCCCGTCATCGTAATGGAGCCTGTGAAAGGAGGAAAACTGGCAGACCCGCCCCAAAAAGTAAAGGAAATCCTGCACCAGGCCAATCCCGATGCATCTTATGCTTCTTGGGCCATTCGCTTCACCGCGTCACTGCCCAACGTGATGGTGGTGCTCAGCGGCATGTCCAACATGGAACAGATGGAAGACAACCTGTCGTATATGCGCCAGTTGCAACCTCTCAATGAGGAGGAACAAAAAGTGCTGGAGGCCGCCCGCAAGGCATTGTCAGAATTTGACGGCATCGCCTGCACCGCATGCCACTACTGCACACCTGGCTGTCCCATGGACATTCATATCCCGGAGATTTTCGCTGTGATGAACGTTTACAAAATGTATGGCAACCTGACTGAGGCCCGCAATGAATACAAATGGCGTCCCGGTGGTGAGAAAGCCTCAGCCTGCATTCAGTGCGGACAGTGCGAGGGTGCCTGTCCCCAGCACCTTCCCATCATCAGTTTGTTGGAAGAGGTGACAGAAACTTTGGAGGAATAATCACATTCATTCTGCATTGTCTTCTGCTTTAGAGTTTTTTTCACTACCTTTGCGGAATCAACCAACTATTGATTATGGACAACAACAATTACATCGTACTCTCGTACAGCCTGTTCGCCGAAGTGGAAGGCGAGCGGATGCTGCTGGAGCAGACAGAGGAAGGAAAACCCTTCTGGTTTATCAGCGGCATGGGAATGACGCTTCCCAAGTTTGAAAAGGAACTTGCCGAACTCAGTCGGGGCGAGGCTTTTGACTTTGTCATCGCCAAGGACGAGGCTTATGGCGACTATGACGAGGAACACATTGTCGACCTCGACAAGAAGATCTTCATGCCCGACGGGAAGTTTGACGAGAAAATCATCCATGTGGATGCCATCATCCCCCTGATGAATGCCGACGGCAACCGATTCAACGCCCGCGTGCTGGAGATTACTGCCGACAAGGTGACTGTCGACCTCAACCATCCCTATGCCGGTCTGGATCTCAACTTCAAAGGCGAGATACTGGAGAACAGGCCCGCCACAGCCAAGGAGATGGAGCAACTCGCCAGAATGCTCAGCGGCGAAGGTTGCGGAGGATGCGGCGGTGGTGACTGCGGTGACTGCGGAGGCGGTGACTGCAGCGGATGCGGTGGCGGTTGCGGCAACTGCTAAAAGGACAGAAAAGATGAGGAACACCTTCGGACATCTTTTCACCCTCACAACATTCGGCGAGAGCCACGGTGAGGGAGTGGGTGGCGTCATCGACGGCATGCCGGCTGGCGTTGACGTAGACATTCGTTTCATACAAGACGAACTTGACAGGCGGCGCCCAGGACAGAGCAAACTGACCACCTCCCGTAACGAGGCAGACCGCGTGGAACTGCTCAGCGGAATCTTTGAAGGCAAGACGACAGGCGCCCCCATAGGGTTCCTGGTGCGCAACACCAACCACCACTCACAGGACTACGAAAGCCTCAGGGGGCTGTTCAGACCCTCTCATGCCGACTATACCTTCCAGCAGAAATATGGTATTCGCGACCATCGGGGAGGTGGCCGTACATCGGCGCGAACAACCATTAGCCGATGCGTAGGTGGGGCATTCGCAAAAATGGTGCTCCAACAAATGGGCATCTGCGTGCATGCCTACACTTCACAGGTAGGTGACATTGCCCTTGACAACGACTACCGGCTCTACGACTTGCGGAACACAGAACTCAATGCCGTTCGGTGTCCCGACGCGAACGTAGCCGAGAAGATGGCATCGCTCATCCTGCAAGTGAAAAACGAGGGCGACACCATCGGTGGTGTCATCACCTGCGTGGTGACAGGCTGTCCTGCCGGTGTCGGCGAACCAGAGTTTGGAAAACTGCACGCAGCGCTCGGAAGCGCCATGCTCAGCATCAATGCCGCAAAAGGCTTTGAGTATGGAGAAGGCTTTGCCTGTGCTTCCCGGAAGGGCAGTGAACTCAATGACGTGTTTGTCAACAAGGAAGGCGGGATTGGCACTGCCACCAACCACAGCGGCGGTATCCAGGGCGGTGTGAGCAACGGAGAGGACATTTATTTTAGGGTGGCCTTCAAACCCGTCGCCACGATTCTTCAGGAACAGACCACCATCGATATGGAAGGGCAACCCACCACCTTCAAGGCACACGGCCGACACGACCCTTGTGTAGTTCCCCGTGCCGTCCCCATCGTGGAAGCGATGGCGGCAATGGTGATACTCGACCATGTGCTGATGTCCAGAACAGTCAGGTTGTGAAATTTATCACACCCTCTATTTGTTAATATTCCCAAAAAAACAATAGATTTTACAACAAAACGAAAGCAAAATACAATTAAATTTATAAGTTTGCAATCGATTAATTGGGGTTTGCGAAAATCCCCATTAGTTTAGTTAAGTCTAGTTTAGTTTTTGTGTTGGTTGAGGGCAGCGATTGCTGCCCTCAAATTTTTGTCCCTTTGTCCTTTTGATTGAAATGTTGGTTCGAATTCCTTCTCTACTTGATCACTCCGATAATGTCGTTTACATCCTTGATGCCGTGACAGTCCAACCAGTCGTTGATGCCGTCCCGGATCTTCACGGTTATGGCAGGGTCAAGGAAATTGGCCGTACCCACTTCTACAGCCGTGGCCCCCACCATGAGGAACTCTATGGCATCCGTCGCACTGGCGATGCCTCCTAAGCCCACCACAGGGATTTTGACGGCCTTGGCGACCTGCCACACCATGCGCAGGGCGACAGGCTTCACAGCGGGGCCGCTGAGGCCTCCTGTGCCGATGCTGAGCAGGGGACGGCGCCTCTCGATATCCACCGCCATTCCCATGAGGGTGTTGATGAGCGAGACGCTGTCGGCACCTTCTGCCTCGCATGCCCTGGCAATGTCTGCAATGTCGGTGACATTGGGCGAGAGTTTCACGATGAGCGTCTTATGATAGCGCGCACGCACCGCCCTGACAACAGACGCCGCACCCTCCGTCGTCACGCCGAACGCCATGCCACCCTGCCGCACATTGGGACAAGAGATGTTGAGTTCAATGGCCGGGATACGCTCAAGGGCATCAATACGGGATGCACACTCCGCATAATCTTCGGGTGAGGATCCGCTCACATTGACGATGACATGAGTGTCCAGCCCGCTTATCTGGGGATAAATATGGGAGCAGAAATAATCAACACCTTTGTTTTGCAGCCCCACGCAGTTGAGCATCCCCATGGCAGTCTCTGCCATTCTGGGATAGTCATTTCCCTCACGGGGATGCAAGGTGGTGCCCTTGACGATGATGCCGCCAAGATCGTTCAGATTGATGAAATCAGCAAACTCAAGACCATATCCGAAGGTTCCTGAAGCAGTCATCACAGGATTCTTCAGAACAATATCATTTATCTTTACATTCAGATGGGCCATAGCAATTGATTAATATTTAACACAGGACCTTCTTTGCACACACATATATTACCCTTCTTGGTGGGTTCCACACAACAGAGGCATGCACCCAAACCACATGCCATCATATTTTCAAGGGACACTTCGCAAGCGATCCCCCGGGCTGCAGCCATTTTGGCCACAGCCATCATCATGGGCTTCGGACCACAGGTACAGATGCGGTCGAACTTCTCCGAAGCCAGGACCGAATGCCCTGTGACAAATCCTTTTTCGCCCACCGACCCGTCTTCTGTGGTGAGCAGGACACGGCCCTGCGACCGGAAGAGATCAAGTTCTACCAAATCGGAGGCCTTCCTGGCTCCTAACAAAAAGGTTGGTTCGCACCCCATTTGCCGCAGTTGGGCACCCAAGAAAAGAAGGGGGGCTACACCCACACCTCCTCCAATGAGCAGCACACGCTCTTGAGGAGAATCTGGAAGAGAAAAACCATTGCCCAGAGGCATGATGCAGTTAAGAAAATCGCCCCTTCGCAGGCTTCCCAAGCGAGAAGTCCCCTCTCCTACCATAGCAACCAAAAACCAGACCTCATTGAGTGCTCTGTCCACGTAATGGATGGAAATGGGCCGTCGCAGGAAAGTGTCAGGCGAGCCATCTACCCTGAGTTCGGCAAACTGTCCTGGCAGCATCTCAGGCAGCACTTCATCGGCAGTGAGGCGCAGAAGTGCGTACCTGTCGCCCAGGTGCTCGCAACTCACCACTTTTAAATCTAAAACATACTTTTTCATCAGATATACATATATATGATCAACACAGAGTGACAAAGACACAAAAGAGAATAAAGAGAACCTGTGCCCCCTTGTTGATTCTGCAAAGATAGTGCAAGACGGGCGAAAAGCAAAACAAAAGAGAAAAAAACTACGGGCATTCACGCCAAGTGATGCCCGTAATCCGAAGAAATGTTATCCGTTGTTGAAAACATCGACGTAAGAGGCTATGTCTCAAAGCCTACGCCCAATAAAAATAATTGATTGATTGGAAATGTATATTAATAGAATATGTGTTACTTACTTTTCTCTGGGACGAAAGACTCATAGGTCAAATCGTCATAATACACTTTTATCTCTGTGATCCGCCTTCTAGGCTTGTCAACATTTTTCGTTTCTCTTGCAGTTAACTCAGTTCCTGATGCCGCCTGACGCCCTCTTGATCCTGCTGTTTTACCAGTTGCCGGAGTCAATTCTTCAAAGGTCAACTCCATTTGGCCAGTAGGGGAGGCAACATGCTCAGGTCCTGAACTTTTCTCAGAAGAATCAACATACATGTCACCCTCTCCGTAGTGTACCCACATCATGTTGATATTGGGCAATTTCTTATGGATGGCATCTGTTATCACGTGAGTAGGTTTAGTCCTTCCGGTAAAAATGCTGCTCAATGACGCAGATGAAATCCCTAGGAACTGCGAAAAGGTCTGCTGGGTCATATTCAATGACTCCATGATTTTTCTGATTCGATCTTTCATACTGTGTTGAGTAAGTGATTCACCCCCTTTTGGGGCATCTTCACTAAGATTTTACAAAGTTAAACAGTTTTTTTGATATATGCAAGACTTTTTTAAAAAAAATGATTAGAGGTGTTTTGGTTTTGCAAATGTAAATATTCGTGGATTTTGATTTGTAAAATCACTATAATCTACATTTATAAATACAGACTGATTTACATCTCAAAATCAAGTCATACAATTACTATAATCATTTTCCTTATTTTATTGGGTATCAGATGTTTATATAACAAAATGGCTCATATAATCACAAAAAGGACCTTTATTTTCCCTGATTTCCCTATTTATAGGTGAGAATATTCTTTTGTATTTTAATATAAAACACTGGTTTTAAGTGGTTTATAAGAAATATTCGTCATTGTATAATTATTCATTTACATTCGTAAACACAAATAATCACGCTGATTTATGTTTTTAAACATCAGGTAATATTTTAACTTTGTAAATTCAAAATTGTTGATTTTTAAATATTCAAAAATCTCCTTTTTCGTCGTATTTTGTTTTGTAAATGCTAAAAAACCTTAACCTCCCAAAAGTAAACTTCGAAAATGACCCAAAATCAGCATTTTTAAAATTTTACCCACGGGAGTGCGGGTTTTTCTCAAAAATCCGAGTTTTGAAGCGGTAAAAAAGGAGGGAATGATTTGTCTTGTTGTCATTTAAGCCTAAAAAAACGCACCATGAAAACGGTGCGTTTTAGATGTATCCAGAAGTGATTTTAGGTCTCAAAATGGCAAAATCAATGCAAAATGAAGAAAACAAGTTGCTTGAGAAGGTCTCCAGGTGATGTATTTGGGTTGTCTATACCCTTACTTTTAGCGTCAGTTTCTCTGATTTGCTGGATGATCTTCATTGTCTTTCCTGCACTGAACACCCGAAGAGCCTTCATGTAGTCTTTCACTGCCCATTCCGACTTGAAGCCAAGAGCCAGCATCACTCCCCTATCCGTCCGGTCTGTGTAATGTGCCACCATCAGGTTCTGGAAGAAAGAGAACAGTCCGGGCAGGAAAGCATAGAGAGAAGCCGACTTGGGATTGCTGTCAAGATATTTCACGATTCTGTTTGCCTTGAGCACATCCTTGTTGATGAGTGCGTCGCGCAGTTCAAACATATTGTAGTCCTTGCTGATGCCTATTTTCTGCTCCACCGTCTCAGGAGTTACCTTCCGTTCTCCCTCTGGGAGAGAGACCAACACCTTGTCGATTTCCGAGGTGATGCGGGAGAGGTCGGCCCCGATGAAGTCAGCAATCATGGCCTTTGCCTTTGGTTCGATAGTGGCCTTTTGCTGTTTGACATAATCGTCGATAAATGCAGGGATGGCGTTCTCCCTCAGTTTCTCACTCTTGAACACCACTCCCACTGCGGCGGCCTTGGTCATGTATTTCTTTCGAGCGTCCATCGTCCCGTGTTTGTAGCAGATCACCAGGATGGTGGTATTGAGCGGTTTCTCCAGATAACTGTCAAGTCTGTCCCAGTTCTTGATATTCTGAGCCTCCTTGACGATGATGACCTGATACTCCGACATCATGGGGAAGCGCCGGGCCATGTCCACCACCTGTGCAGCAGAGGTGTCCACACCATAGACGACTGTCTGGTTGAAGTCACGCTCCTCTGGCGGCATGACATTGTTCTCTATATAATCTGAGATTTTGTCTATATAATAAGGTTCCTCACCCATAAGAATATAGATGGGTTTGAACCTGCGCGCCTTCAGGTCGCTCATGATGGTGTCTACAGTCTGTTTGGCAGCCATTTTGTTGGTTTTCGGTATTCAAAGAAAGCATTTCGCCGTAGCATCCTCAAAAACTTCACATTTCGTTTTGAGAAACACTTGTTTTGCATTAACTTTGCGTGACAGCAAAGATAGTGCAAAGATAGTGCAAACCGAGAGAAACACAAAATGAATTCATTCATTTTTGTTTCCGAGGTGCAGCCTATCTTCGTCGAAAATCAAAGATACAAGCAAACCATGTTTCCAATCAACCTGCCATCATACAACGCAAGAATAACCAACAGCGGAGGGAAGCCCAAGATTTTTGACGACCTTCGCCGGCGCTATGTGGCACTGACACCAGAGGAATGGGTGCGGCAGCATTTCATTCACTATCTGACAGAGCATCTCGGATACCCCGCCTCCCTACTTGCCAATGAGGTGGAGTTGAACGTGGGACAAAAAAAGTTGCGCTGTGACAGCGTGCTTTATGGTCTTCAGGCCCAACCGCTGATGATCATCGAGTACAAGGCCCCCACCATCGCCCTATCGCAGAAGGTGTTTGACCAGATTTCCGTGTACAACATGCTGCTGCATGTGGACTACCTGGTGGTGAGCAATGGTCTAGAGCATTATTGTTGCAAAATGGATTATGACAATCAAAAATATTTATTTTTGAACGAGATACCAAGATACGAAAATATTTAACAATTGATTTAAGATACTTAAAGATAAGATATAAGATATGGGAATTTTCAAATGGATAGGTGGCGCATTAGGTTTCATGACAGGTGGTCCTTTGGGTGCATTTGCCGGTTATTTTATCGGCAACATCATCGACAGTTTCATTGATGACGAGCAGCAAGAGGACAGCGGCGGCTATACCAACACAAGAGATCAGGGACAGCGCAACAGTTTCATGTTCTCCATGCTGGTGCTGGCCTCCTACATCATCAAGTCTGACGGCAAGGTAATGCACTCCGAGATGGAATATGTGCGTGCATTCCTGCGCAACAACTTCGGTGACGGTGCCGCCCAGCAAGGCAACGAGATCCTCATGCGGCTTTTTGAGGAGCAGAACAATACCAATCCTTATATGTACCGCAACAAGATCCGGCAGGTATGTGCCCAAGTCGCAGCCAACCTCAACTACAGCGAGCGCCTGCAGTTGCTTGCTTTTTTGGTGGAGATTGCGAAGGCCGATGGCAACCTGCCCACCCAGGAACTGAACGCCCTCTATGAGGTGGCCCAATATATGGGTCTTCAGGCGAGTGACGTGGAATCCATGCTCCACCTTGACAATGGCAGCGATTCCGGTGGGTCTTTAGAGGATGCCTACAAGGTGCTGGGTGTCTCACCCGATGCCAGCGATGAGGAAGTGAAGAAGGCTTATAGGAAACTGGCTCTCGCCCACCATCCCGACCGGGTGGCCAAGTTGGGTGAGGATGTCCGCCGTGCTGCAGAGAAGAAATTGCAAGAGATCAACTTAGCCAAGGAGAAAATCTACAAAGCCAGGGGGCTTTGAGGATTGAAGAGTCAGGAGTGAAGAGTGAAGAATGAAGAGTGAAGAGTGATAAACGATGAATGGGGGTAAAGAATGAAGGATGAAAGTTAATTGCTTTCATCCTTCATCTTTCATTCTTCATCCAAAATCAATTACTCGTAGTGGGTGTCCATATAGACCACCTTTGTTACGAGGTACTCCTCCACGCCATGCTTGCCGTCGGCTCCACCGATGCCGCTCTTCTTCATGCCGGCATGGAATCCCTGCATAGCCTCGAAGTGCTCACGGTTGATATAGACCTCACCGAACTCCAGTTCACGGCTCACCTTGGCGGCGATGTCGATGCTGCTGGTGAAGACAGATGATGCGAGGCCATACTCCACGTCGTTGGCCCATGCGATGACCTGGTCGATATCCTCGAACTCCACGATGGGAAGCACCGGGCCGAAGGTCTCCTCATGCACGATGTCGAAGTCCTGTGTGACATTGTCGAGCACCGTAGCGGCATAGAAGTATCCCTTCTCGCCTACCCTCTTTCCGCCGCAGAGCACCTTGGCTCCCTGCTTGATGGCATTGGCCACCTTGGCCTCCACGCTCTCCAGCGCACGCTGCTCCACGAGCGGTCCCATGTCCACGTTGTCATCCTTGCACGGGTCACCCACTTTCACAGCCTCCATCTTCTTGACGAGCAAGTCGGTGAACTCTTTCTTGATGTCCTTGTGCACATACACGCGCTCAGCGTTGTTGCAGATCTGTCCATTGTTGCCGATACGTGAATCCACCACCCACTGTGCGGCAGCCTCAAGGTCTGCATCGGGGAATACGATAGCCGGAGCCTTTCCGCCCAATTCGAGCGACACCTTGGTGATGTTGTCGGCGGCAGCCTTCATGATGCTCTCACCGGCGCCCACGCTGCCCGTCACGCTGACGATGCCGATCTTGGGACTTGCTGCCAGTGCGTTGCCCACCACAGAGCCCTTGCCAGTGATGACATTGAACAATCCTGCGGGAAGACCTGTCTCGTCAACCACCTTGGCAAACTCGCAGCAGTTCTCCGGGGTGAGTTGAGACGGTTTGATGACGATGGAGCAACCTGTGATGAGCGCTGCTCCCGCCTTGCGTGCGATGAGGAAGAACGGGAAGTTCCAGGGCAGGATGCCAGCCACTACGCCGATGGGTTCCTTGAAGAGCATGATGGTCTCACCCCTGCGGTCGCTTGGGATGATCTCACCCTCAATGTGGCGAGCGAAGGTAGCCATATAGTCGAAATAGTCTGCTGTGACATCCACCTCCACGGAGGCCCAGGTGCGGGTCTTTCCTTGCTCACGCATGATGATGTCGACAAACTCATCACGGCGTTTGCGGATACCATCAGCCATCTTGTTGAGATATTTGGCTCTCTCGATTGCCGGGGTCTTTGCCCATGCCTTCTGGGCAGCCTTGGCTGCGTCGAGTGCCTCGTCTACTTCCTCGACGGTGCCCTCGGGCTGACGGCTGATGACTTCCTCGGTGGAGGGATTGAGCACATTGATCCATTTGCCGGACTTGCTTTCCACAAACTGTCCGTTGATGTACATTTTAAGGTCTTTCATAAGCAAATTTGTTTTAGTTAGACATATTGTGTTTTCTTAGATTTGCCCTTTTTAGAAAATCCATACAAAAATAGCAAGAAAAACTTACCCGACCAAGAGATTAAGTTTTTTTTGCGTTTCTAAAAACAACCAGCAACCAACAAAAAGCGGAGCCAGCATCATGCCAACTCCGCCCAATAGTAATTTTCCTTCAAAAGGGTTGCAAAGTCTTAACCCTCTGCATCCTCTGCCTTCTTGCGCCTGCTTGAAGCACGTTTTTTGGGTTTTTCCTCCGTTGTGACAGGCTTGTAGCCAGCCAGTTCCGGGTCGATGAGGATACGTCCGCAATACTCACAGACGATGATTTTCTTGTGCATTTTGATATCCAACTGTCGCTGTGGCGGGATTTTGTTGAAGCATCCGCCGCAGGCATCACGCTGCACATACACCACGCCGAGTCCATTGCGGGCATTCTTGCGGATACGCTTGAAACTGGTCAGGAGCCTGTCCTCGATTTTCTCCTCGAGAGCCTTGGCCTTTTCCTTGAGTTTATCCTCCTCTTCACGGGTTTCCTGCATGATGGCATCCAGTTCACCGCGTTTCTCCTCAAGCACCTGCTTGCGGTCCTCCACAACTTCCTTGTTTTGATCGAGCAGAGCCTCGCGCTCCTCAATCTTCACAAGAGCCTCCTTGATTTTCTTGTTGCAAAGTTCGATTTCCAATTCCTGGAAAACGATTTCCTTGCTCAGCATATCATACTCACGGTTGTTGCGGGCATCGTTGAGTTGTTCCTTATATCTTGCCACGATGTTTTCGGCATCAGCGATGTCACCCTTCTTCTGGGTAATGGCGGCACGGAACTCAGCGATTTCTGCTTCGATTTTCTCAATGCGGGTGGCAAGACCGGCGATTTCATCTTCCAGGTCCTGCACCTCAAGGGGGAGTTCGCCCCTCAGAGCCCTTTTCTCGTCAATCTGCGACAATGTGGTCTGCAACTGGTAGAGAGTCTCCAGTTTCTTCTCCACGGTCAAATCTGTAGGATCTTTTTTTGCCATAAATTTTTATAGATAGATAATGGGATTGGTGTTCGTGCGGGTCAGGCAGCACCTGACACCCGGACACCTCTCCTCGATGATGGTTTTGAATATCTCATTAGTGAATTGTTCGCTCTGGTAATGTCCGATAACGCAGATCTGTATCTGCTGCTCATGGCCGAAAAACTCATGGTAGTGCATCTCTCCCGTGACAAAGGCATCGGCACCTGCCGCCACAGCGTCACTGAGCATGAAGGCGCCCGCGCCGCCGCAAAGTGCCACCCGCCGGATATCCCTGCGCAGCAACTGATTGGCCTCGACGCATGCCACGCCAAAGGTATCCTTCAACCTTTTCACAAACACCTCTGTCGGCATGGGGCACTCATACTCCCCTATCACACCGCTTCCGCCCTCAATGCCTCCGACATTTTTGGGTACCAGCAGGGAGACGTTGGAGAGACCCAGTTTCTCTGCGATCTTGTAGTTGACACCCCCCACTGCATTGTCGATGTTGGTATGCATCGAAACGATGGCAATGTCATTCCGGATGGCTTTCATCACACACCGCTGCACATCATTGGCATCGCTCACCTGCTTCAGTCCGCGGAAGAGCAGCGGGTGATGCGACACCACTAGATTGCAGCCACGTTCCAGTGCTTCGTCGAGCACCTGTTCGGTCACGTCAAGACACAATAATGCCCCTGACACTTCCGTCTCTGTCAGTCCCACTTGCAGGCCGGCATTATCGTAGTCTTCCTGCAGGGGCAGAGGCGCGAACTTTTCAAGGGCATTCACCACTTCGATTATTTTCACGCTTTTCAGCCTTTTTTGGATTGGAACTGCAAATATAGCACATTTTTGAAGGAAATCCAACGTTTTCTTCTGATTTAACTATTATTTGCAATCATTTTGCAGTCATATAACTTTTCAACGAACAGTATAGGAAGTCGCCTTCAGACCATGCATAGCGACAGAGACATCCATATTTTTCTATTGCATCTTTTTGTAAATTCATTATTTTTTCATAGTTTTGCAATTGAGAAGCAGTCATTCAGATCCATCTGACAAGACCTCTCAAAAACGAACAAGTCATCCTCTTTCTCCATTGCCATATAACCCCTCACATTATTATTAAAACCTATTTCACTTTCCCTCTCACCATGAACAATCTCAAGTTATCCGCTCTTCTCATTCTCCTAATTATCACCCTGACCACTCAGGCAAGTCCCGCTGACCCAAGTCAACGGAGAATCATCAAACTCAATGATGGTACGAAAAAAATGGTGCGGCTGATGGGAGATGAGCACGGCCATTACTGGAAAGCACTCGACAACAGCGGATGTTATAGAAGAATACAAGGGGTTCCCAACCAATACGTGGAAGTGTCTGAGGCAGACGAAAGGCGTAAAGCAGAAGCCAAGAGAGTAGAAGCACAGAAAAAAGCGGAGAGAGTCACCCGTTCACCTATGGGGTTTCCCTGCACTAAGCAGAACCTGATAGGTAAAAAACGTATGCTCGTCATCCTTGTGAGTTTCAATGACAAGGCATTTTCTGCCGAGAACGCAAGGATATACAACGATATTTTCAACGCCACCAACTACCATGAGGGCAGGTTCACGGGCAGCGTCAGGGATTATTTTCTGGCTCAGAGCAATCACCAGTTGGAAATAAACTTCGACATCGTGGGACCTGTGAAGGTATCACGCAACAGTGCATACTATGGTGAACAAACCAACACACAGACTAACGCACACCCTGCAGAAATGGTGGCTGAGGCCATCAAACTCGTTGACAACATGGTGGACTTCTCTCTCTATGACTGTGACAACGACGGCATCGTGGAGCAAATAGCAGTTATATATGCAGGTCTGGACCAAGCAGCGGGCGGCACAGAGGATGACATCTGGGCACACCAAGGTTCTGTCATGGTTTGCAGCGATCATAAGATAATAAAGAACTATGCATGTACCTCTGAAAATCGTATGGTTGGCGGAGAGATATGCCTAAATGGCATTGGAATGATATGCCATGAGATTTCGCACAGTTTCGGACTGGCAGACACATACGACGTATCAACTGGCAGTTATGGTACAAAAAGATGGGACATCATGGGCATCGGTGTACATAACAACAGCAGTTTCACACCGGCGGGATTCTCAGCCTTTGGGAAAATGTTCTGCCTGTGGCAGTCGCCAGTCATCCTCAGGGACAGCCAGAGAATCACCGATATGCGTCCATTAAGCGAGGGAGGAAACTTCTACCTCATACCCAATAACGCTTGGGACGACGAGTTCTTCCTGCTGGAAAACCGGCAACAGACCGGATGGGATACCAAATTGCCGGGGCATGGAATGCTGATTACTCACGTGGACTATGAAGAAACGCTTTACGACAAAAACATAGTGAACCAAATAGGCAAAATTGGCAACTACACCAATGACCATGAGCGGATATCAGTAGTCTTGGCGGACAATGACGCGACGGAGGATGAGAGTGACTATGACACTTGGCTGAAATGCATGCAAGGCGACCTGTATCCTTATGGAAATAACAACAGTTTGACGAACACGACAACACCGGAAGCGAAACTGTACCATAGAAACATCGATGAGTCCTTCCTGCTAAGCAAACCGGTGACAGAAATCAAGGAAAATAGCGACGGAACAATGGAATTTCTGTTCACCAATGACATCGCCGCACAAACCTACTGCCACCTGACGAACATCAGCGGCAAAATAAGGATAACTTCCGAAACAGAGGCTCAACTGCTTGCCACCATCAAAAACAATGGCAACGTAGATTACTCTGGCAATATCGGAGCATTCGTCTATACAAAGGAGAACGGGAAATACATCATTCAGGAACCACGTGAAATACAAATGGTTTCGTTGGCAGCCGGTGAGACAAAAGAGTGTGTTTTCACGTTAGACAACCTGATAGATAATACAAACTACTATATTTTCCTCAATTACCTCAAAGAGGAGGACTCAACGGAATGGACTCAGATGGGAAACGCTTACCCGATCAATTTGAAAGATCGAAACACATTCACCATTTCCATGGATGTGGAAAGTATGGAAACACAAAAGAGCGGGAACAGTGTCATCGTCACGGCGACGTTCCATAACGATAATTATAGGACATACACAAATGATATCGGACTGTACACATACTTACTGACTGACGGCAAATACAAACTCCAGAAACCAAGTGCGGTCGTGGCTGGCAACATTGAGCCTTTCGGAGAACAACGCCTGTCTTTCAAACTTGAAAATATGAATAGAGAAACAGTGTACTCTGCCATTTTCTACTACATTTCCAATGACCCCAATAAATGGACACAACTGAGTGGTCCTCACCTCATCAATCCAAAATCTGTGAGTTTACTTGGTGATGCGAACGGTGACCATGTCATCAACATCACTGATGTGATCGTCATCGTGAACTACATCCTGGGACGTACCAACGACAACTTCATTTTCACCAATTCAGACCTCGATAAAAACGGAACCGTAGAAATCACGGATGCATTAAGAGTGGTAGACATCATCCTTGGGCGACGTTAGCAACAGGCTGACGAAAACTACTTATACTTGCAATGCATCAGGCTGCCATCATCTCTGCGGAGATGCATGCCATTCCCTTGGCAGAAGTCCCACATATTACAGTCCGCGCATGGGCCTGTATGCATCCACTCACGATCACGATAGGGTTGGAACTTATTCTCCCACACGTCGGTGAACTTGTCTTTATAGATATTTCCCTGATGATATCGGCTGCGGATGCTCAGGCAACCGGAAATGGAGCCATCGGCAAGAACGGAAGCCACATTGACACCAGCCTGACAACAATAAGGACGGTCGCGCACCTCTAACTCATAATCACCAAGGAATCCCTCACAACTAAAACTCAGCCGAATTGACTTCTCCTTGCGCACCGCCACAATGAAGTCCATCACTTCACGGAACTGCTCGTCGCTGAGTTGCAACTCTGGGAACAACGCCGCACGCCCCATGGGAACAATAGTGAATATGCGCCACTTGGGCACGCCCAAATCAACGAGATAGCGTTTGAAGTCATCCAAATAACTGATATTCTTCTGGTTCACACATGAGATGATATCCCATGTGATATTTTTTCCCACAAGACATTTGATGGCTCTCTCCACCATGGCAAAACTATGTTTGTTGCCACGCATCCAGTTATGGTCCTCCTCAAAACCATCCAAACTGATGCCGATGGTCTCCAGCCCTGCTTCCAGAAGACGGTCACACATCCGCTCATCAAGCAACAGACCATTGCTCACCATCCCCCAATGGAAACCACGGTCACGGATGGCCTTTCCGCATTCTATTATGTCTTTCCTGACAAGAGGCTCACCGCCTGTCGTAATGACAAGTATGTGGTGTGGATCCATCACCGAACCTATATCGTCGAGCACCGCCAAGAAATCTTCCAACGGCATATCTTGTTTCTCAGCAATGGTACGGCAGTCACTGCCACAGTGCAGGCAATTCAGGTTGCACCGCAATGTGCACTCCCAGAACAGTTGTTGCAGCACATGTTCCTTTGTACGTTTCTTAAACTTCAGGCTGGCATCCAAAAGTTGAAGCCCCTTCATAAAAGATGGTTGAGGTAACTTTGTATCCATATTCTTTAGGCTGTTTTATTATTGGTTACAAAAGTAATAGTTTTTATTCAAAAAGCATTACGATTTGACAAAATAATGAATAATTTTTTGGCGGATTAAAAATAATCTCTTATCTTTGTGGTGTTAATTAACATTCGTAACTTAAAATTCAAAACCATGGAGAAAAAATTTTATTCACAGCCAATGACAAAAACTCTGTCATTGAATGTTCGAAGGGATGTGTGCGACCCACCCGCTGTGCCGACTAGCGGTGACATTGTAGAGCCAATGTACGGTCCTCCTGCTCCTGGAAATTTATTCTAAGGAATTAAAGCCAGACTTTAATGTCTGGCTTTTTTCAATAGAAACCCGGCCAAGTTATTTGGCCCGTTTGTTGTAATAGTCCACTGCCTTCTCTACCTGCCAGTCGTCCACCATTTTGCGGTATCCGGCCGCCTCGACGGCATTTTCCACGCGGTCGTCAAGCAGTGGGAAGAAGTCGATGCCTGTGAGTTGCTCTATCTCGTCGATTGACTTGACATAAGCCGTCATGTCCTTGTGCCCGGCTCTGTTGGGATAGACGAAGCCGATGGCCTGTGCCTTGGAGCGGTCGGCCAGAATCACCTTGAAGAAAGCGTCGGGAACAGCCACCTTGTTGCGCCCTACCGTATTGCGCACACCATTGTAGAAGATGGGACCCGCGACGATATAAAGATCCCCCTGTCGCTTCGCCCAGTAGCGGCACTGCTGCTCCAGGTCATTCCAGTCACCCTTGTTGAGTTCATGGTTCTGAGGACAGACATTGGTGAAGAGGAACGACTCCTCCTGTGCCTTCTTGCTCCATTTGTTGTCACCCGAGGGACACATGTGCCCCCGGTCGTATGTCGAACCATAATAGTCGCTGTCGGTGGCCCGTGGACGCGGTATCTCATTGTCCTCTGTGAAGAGTTGCCCATCGCGGTAGTTGTCACCAGAGGTATGAGCGGCGGTGAGGTGCCAAGCCACCCAGTTGGGGATGCGCAGTTCCTTGTTGTATGACACGAAGAACCCCTCGCGCTTGAGCAAGATTTCCGAGGTGCCCTCCATCTTGGCAGGCATCTCCATTTTCTTGCTGCGGTAGACCTCCACCGACTTGCTGTCCCTGTCCGACTTGCTTGAATTGTCAGACTTGTCCGACTTGTCGGACTTTTCATACTTGTCGGACATGTCGGAATTGTCCAACTTCTCAGACATGCGCGACGAGGCGGTTTGGGCTGCCTTGTTATCAAAGAGTCCTGGGGAGTTGTCCTCCACGTTGCCATCCACACCTTCGGCACTGCGGCGGCAAGCCGTCAGCATCATGGCAGCAGCAAAAGCAAAAATCAGGATTTTTCTCATGGTTGTGCTTTAATAATTCAACACTGAGGAACAGAGATACAGAGTTTTTATTTACTCTTTGTGCCTTTGCATCTCTGTGCTTCCACTTTTTACTTATTTTTGATTCGTCTCCAAATTTTGGGGATTGAGGTGGCGCAGACGGTTCACCTGCTGTTTTTTCATCGCACGGATCTCAAAAGGCAGGTCATCCGCCTCCTCCGCCTTGATGATCACCGGCATGCCCACGTACGCATAATGCTCGGCCAAGTCAATGATGTCATCATCATGCAGGCGGATGCATCCCTCGCTGGCACGTCCCGGCACACTTTCCTCGTTGTTGGTGCTGCCATGGATGCCGATACCCTTATGCCCTGGAGTCTCCAGGCGCAAGAAATAGTTGCCGTATGATTTGATGGGTCCCCTGCCGTCGCCGAAATCATGCTCCCATGTCGAGGCATCCGCTATCTGCGTGATATGGAAGGGTTGCACTGCAGAGCAATGCGGTGTGCGCATGTCCCCTTCCCTCTCCTTCTGACCTTTGTTTCTCGAGAAGCAGCAGTCGTAGCGAGCCAGCATCACTGTATCACCGCCCTGCGGCTGATATACATAGAGGTAGTAGTCTTTTTTCGACATGACGATGAAGCAACTGTCGCCCTCCGTCACCTTGTCGGGTTGACTGATTCTCTGGTCGCCCACTATGCGGATGCACTGCGCACCATGGTCATCCACTGTTGTCTCAGCCACATCACTGCCTGAGAATGGGAGGGCCTCCTCCACAGCAGAAGGAGCATCCTTGGCAACCAACATTCCTTCTGAATCCACATAATACGTTTGCGGTTCTGCCTCCTTCCCCTGCTGACATGCCGTCAGCAAGAGGGTCATGCACGACAGCAAGCACGCTGTTCCCAGCGATTGCCAGTATGTCCGTGTCGAAAAATTGAAATGCATCTGATTGTATTCGGTTTTTACATCATGAAAACGCCGGAATCCCCGACAATTTGCAAAGATAGTGAAAGCCGAGAGCAATCCAAAACAAAAAGGCATTTTTTTGATTCCAGACTGACTTGGTGCATCTGTTCTTCGTTGCTTTACGACATATATTTGGGGCATCCTGCCATTTCATCGCAAAAATGCCAATGTGTCGCATATACCAGAAACAAAAAAGACGTAAAAAATTGCCTTGAAAAAGATTACCCCCTATATTTGCATCAGAAACGAACAATAATACTCACAAATAAAAAATAAAAATTATGAAAGCAATACAATTCCTTCGCAAGATAGCAAGTCGCTTTGCTGCAGAGTATGCGGCATTTGTCAAATTTACCAACAAGATCGTTCATCCCATAGGTCTACAATCCGCAGGTGATGTAGGATGACAAAAGGTTTGGGTTCAATTAGAAAGAGTCTTATAGCCGGGTGACAAGGTCTCCCGGCTATTTGATTTTGCCTGGTCTCAACATAAGCCATCACCAGATGTCCGACCATTACAAAATGGAAAAAAAGCCCCAATAATTTTGCCATATATCGAAATATCATTATATTTGCCTTCTAAGAACCAATCACCCACCTCAGACCATGAAGTTGAAAAGCCTTATCCTCACTGTGATGGCATGCGGAATCACAGCAGCCAGTGCACAGAGCATCCTTTACCCCAAACACTTCGACCTCGATGAGGTCACCCTGCTTGACGGACCGATGAAGACCGCCATGGACCTCAATTTCCAGACATTGCTCAAGTATGACGCAGACCGCCTCCTCACACCCTATGTGCGTCAGGCTGGTCTGAGCAACACCACCGACAAGCAAAGTCCCTACTACCAATGGGTCTCCAAGCATCCCTCTTTCACCAACTGGGGTGACAACAGTTTCAACCTTGAGGGACATGTGGGCGGGCACTACCTCTCCGCCCTCGCCCTATCGTATGCCTCCTGCCGTGACGCATCAACGAAAGCCCTGCTCTTTGAGCGCATGCTGCATTTCATCAACGTGATGAAGGACTGTCAGGACCAGTTTGACAGCAGCACCGACGGCATGTATGGCTTTATCGGCGGACAACCCATCAACAGCGACTGGAAAGCACTGTTTTCAGGCAACACCGCTCCGCTGCGCAACCACGGAGGGTGGGTGCCCTTCTACTGCCAGCACAAGATTTTGGCCGGTCTTCGCGATGCCTGGATCTATGGCAAGAGTGAGACTGCCCGCGAGATGTTCCGCAAACTGGCTGACTGGAGCGTTAATGTGGTGGCGAAGGTGAGTGCCGCGGACATGGAGAATCTGCTTGGCATCGAGCACGGAGGCATGAATGAGTCAATGCTTGACGCCTACCAACTTTTTGGTGACGGCAAATATCTCACCGCCGCCAAGAAATACACCCACAAAAACATGCTCAACGGCATGCAGACCCTCAGCACCACCTTCCTCGACGGCAAGCATGCCAACACACAGGTGCCCAAGTACATCGGCATGGAGCGCATTGGGGAGCAGGATGCCTCAGCCACCTCCTATATCAAGGCCGCCGAGAATTTCTGGACCGACGTCGCCACCCACCGCACGGTGTGCATCGGCGGCAACAGCGTCAACGAGCATTTTCTCTCCAAGGCCAACTCCAACAGGTACATCGACCAAGCCGATGGTCCGGAGACCTGCAACTCCAATAACATGCTCAAGTTGTCGGAGATGATGGCCGACCGCACCGCCGACGCACGCTATGCCGACTTCTATGAAAACACGCTGTGGAACCACATCCTCTCCACCCAAGACCCGCAGACTGGAGGTTATGTCTACTTCAGCACCCTCCGTCCGCAAGGCTACCACATCTACTCACAGGTTAACCAAGGCATGTGGTGCTGCGTGGGCACAGGCATGGAGAACCACTCCAAATACGGGCATTTCATCTACACCCACGACGGAGACCAAACCCTCTACGTCAACCTCTTCACCCCCAGCGTGCTCGACAACAAGACCTTTGGCATCCGTCAGGAGACCCTCTTCCCCGACATAGACCCGAAAGCCTCCAACATCCCCACGTCCAACACCGCGACCACCACACTTACCATCACCAAGGCAGGCTCCTACACCCTCGCCGTCCGTCACCCCGCATGGGCAGGACCAGAATATGGCATATACGTGAACGGGCAGCATGTCGATGCCACAGTCACACAGGGCAAGGCCAGTTATGTGAATATCAACCGCAACTGGAAAGAAGGCGACAAGGTGGTGGTTTGGCTGCCGATGCAACTCACCTATGAGGAATGTCCCAACTACACCGACTATATCGCCTTCAAATTCGGTCCCATCCTTTTGGGCGCACCCACCACAGCCACTTCCACCGCCGAGGCAGGAGAGACCGGACTGGTCTATGAGAAACTGAAGAACGAGTATGCCGGTGCCGGACGCATGGACCACGCCCCCGGCAGCATGGGTTCCTCCAAAAACCTGGTATCCGCCCCATTGCTCATCGGGGCCCGCGACGAGGTGCTGGGAAGAATTGAACGGAAGCCCGTCAGCGACCTGCGCTTCACCATCGATGTCAGCCGCAGCGATACCGAGACCTATCATTGGAGCCAGTTGGAAATGCGCCCCTTCTATCAGATCCACCACACCCGCTACATGTGCTACTGGTATCAGCAAACCGCCGAGAACTACGAGAAGAGCGACATGGCACAGTCGGAGGCCGCCAACGAGGCTCTCAACGCACGCACCCTCGACTTTGTGGCTCCCGGTGAACAGCAGAGCGAGGCGGGCCATGAGTACAACTACTCCAACGACTCCAGCACGGGAGAGTACAACACTGAGCACTACCGCGATGCCAGACCTAACGGCCATATACAATACACATTATATAATAAAGAGCAAGTTTCCGACCGTCTCAGCGTCATGTTCCGCTTCAACCTCGCCGACAGAGGTCGCAAAGCCACGCTGACCATCGACGGCACCAAAGTGGTAGACATCACCATCCCCACCTCTGCCAAAGGAAGCGATGCCAACGGATTCTACAACGTAGAGTATGCCATTCCTGACCAACTCATCGCCGATGCCAGCGGTCAGGTGAAAAAACAGTTTGTGGTGCGGCTGACCGCCTCCCCCACCACCCTCTGTCCCGGCATCTACTACGTCAGTCTGATGAAGGAGTACGACTCACACGCCTACCGCTTCGTAGCCGAGGAGTGGACCACTGGCGATCCTGGCCGTGTGGCTGCCACCAACATCACCTACGACACCGAGCACAACATCATCCACGTCAAGGCAACGGGCGCCAACAATGTCGCTCTCATGCACAAATATGAAAATCACGACTACACCATCTGCAGCGACCAGACCTTCCTCGTGGTGCGCGGCTCCAACCTCAGCAACACGGCAGGTGCCTCCTACCTTTGGTGGCTCAATGGGTCGAACCATGGTACGCAGGTGGCACCCAAACTCACACAGGCAGTGACCATCGACGGAAAGACACAGCACATCATCGCCTGGGACCTGCCCTCCAGCGGCATTTATGAGAATTTCTCCGGCGACCGTCCCGATGTATGTATGGGACAGACTATCTTCGGCCTTACCTCCACCACCGGTCAGAGTGATATCTACGACATCAACTACGTGAGCAACGTCGATGAATATATCCGCAACACGGCAAGCATCAGAAACACTGCCACCACCGGCAATTTTCCAAAACGTGCCTACCGCCCCGACGGCATCCGCTCCGACGGGAAGGGCATCGTCATCACCAAAGGAAGGAAACATTTCACACAAAGACCATGAACGACCACCTTTACTTCCCCGCTGAATGGGAACAACAGTCGATGGTGCAACTCACATGGCCACATGCCGGCACCGACTGGGCGGAATATCTCGATGAGATCACGGAAACCTTTCTCCAACTCGCCGAACTCATCACACGGTATGAGCAATTGCTCGTTGTCTGCCCCGACATTCAAGCCACCAAGCAACAATTGTCTGAGCGGTTGCCCGAGGATGCTCTCAGCAGGGTGACTTTTTGCGAATGCCCCACTAACGACACATGGGCACGCGACCACGGAGCACTGACGCTGCTCGACCGTACAACAGGCGACATCCGCCTGCTCGACTTCCGCTTCAACGGTTGGGGACGCAAGTTCGAGGCCCGTCTCGACAATGCCATCAACACACATCTCCACCAAAGTGGCATCCTCCAAGCACCCATGTCCTCCCACGATGACTTCGTGCTCGAAGGCGGATCCGTGGAAAGCGACGGCTGCGGAACAGTATTCACCACCAGCCAGTGCCTGCTTGCGCCCAACCGCAACCAACCCCTCACCCAGTATGGTATCGAGGTGCAACTGCAGAGACGTCTCCATGCCAAGCGCATCGTATGGCTCGACCACGGCAACCTGATTGGCGATGACACCGACGGACATATCGACACCATCGTGCGGTGTGCTCCCGACAACACCCTGCTCTATGTGGCATGCCCTGACAAGGAAGATGAGCAATATGAGGATTTTCAGGCTCTTGAGACACAATTGCGCTCTCTGCGCACCACCGATGGCCTACCCTATCGCCTGCTTCCACTGCCCATGCCCGATGCCATCTATGAAGATGGGGAACGGTTGCCTGCTACCTATGCCAACTTCCTGATTATCAATGGAGCCGTCATCGTGCCAACCTATGCACAGCCAGAAAAAGATGAACTCGCTGCAGCGACCATCGCACAGGCTTTCCCCGACCGCGACATCCTGCGCATCGATGCCCGCACCATCATCCGGCAGCACGGCTCCGTCCACTGCCTCAGCATGCAGTATTTTAAGTGAAGAGTGAAGAGTGAAGAGTGAAGAATGAAGAATGAAGAGTGAAGAATGGTAATTAGTTTTTCCGTATGTTGCGTTGTTAACGCAACCCCCGCAAAAGGACTATTGTCTCAACTTCCAAACTCCCATACCCCAAAGTTCCCATAATACAAAACTTCTGAAGAATGAAAGAGATAAAAATCGGTATCCTGCAACAGCACAATGTGGCAGACAGAGAGGACAACATGAGAAGGCTCGGCGAAGGAGTTGCCGACCTTGCCAGACGTGGAGCACAACTCATTGTGCTCCAGGAACTCCACAACTCCCTTTATTTCTGCCAAGTGGAGAATGTCGGCAATTTCGACCTCGCCGAACCCATTCCTGGTCCATCGACCGAGTTTTTCGGCCAACTTGCCCGAAACCTCGGTGTCGTCATCGTCACCTCGCTCTTTGAGCGGCGCGCTCCCGGACTGTACCACAACACCGCCGTGGTGATCGAGCGCGATGGGAGCATCACAGGAAAATATCGGAAGATGCACATCCCCGACGACCCCGCCTATTACGAGAAATTCTATTTCACGCCCGGCGACCTCGGTTTTCAGCCCATCGACACCAGCGTGGGGCGCATCGGCGTGCTCGTCTGCTGGGACCAGTGGTATCCCGAGGCTGCCCGACTCATGGCACTCGCAGGAGCCGAACTGCTCGTCTACCCCACCGCCATCGGCTATGAGAGCAGCGATACCCCTGAGGAGCAGGAGCGCCAGCGCGAGGCATGGACCACCGTGCAGCGCGGACATGCCGTGGCCAACGGCCTGCCCGTCATCGCCGTCAACCGTGTAGGGTATGAACCCGACCCTTCAAGACAGACCGGCGGCATACAGTTCTGGGGCAGCAGTTTCGTGGCAGGTCCCCAAGGTGAACTGCTCTTCCGCGCCAGCAACGAACAAGAGGAGTCGGCCGTCATCACTGTCGACCTCGGGCACAGCGAACTGGTGCGCCGTTGGTGGCCTTTCTTCCGCGACCGCCGCATCGACCAGTATGGCGACATCACCAAGAGGTTCAGAGACTGACCGATGGGACATCTGTTTGAGGTATGCACAGGCAGTCTGCAAAGTGTGGAGGCTGCCGTAAGAGGAGGCGCACAGCGCATCGAACTGTGTGCCGCTCTTTCCCTTGACGGTCTGACACCCTCCATGGGAATGCTCCATACTGTCCGCAGTCTGTTTCCCACCCTGACCGTTCATGTGCTCATACGGCCCCGCGAGGGCGACTTCGTATATTCTGAGAAAGAGGTGCTGGCCATGCAACATGACATCCACGCCATGCTCCCCTTTGCCGATGGTTTCGTTTGTGGGACCCTCACCCCTGATGGTGGCATCGACATGCCCATCATGCGCCAACTCATCGATGCCGCCGAGGGCAGACCTGTCACCTTTCACCGTGCTTTCGACCGTTGCCGTGACCCCTTTGAAGCCTTGGAGCAAATCATCTCTTTGGGTTGCCGGCGCATTCTCTCCTCAGGGTTGCAACCCACTGCAGAGCAAGGCATCCCCTTGCTCCGCCAACTCTGCAGACAGGCAGGCGGCCGCATCATCATCATGCCAGGTGGAGGCATCAATGAGCACAATGTCCGTCTGATAGCCGACCAAACTGGGGTGGCTGAAATCCATGGTTCGGCATCAGGAGGCAAAGGTACCACCCAATCGGAAACGGTCAGAAAAATCTTAGGACTGCTCGAGAAACTATAACTTTTTTATCACATTCAGCAGTTGCTCACCCAAATTGATGGTGTAGCCCTGCTGGACGAACAGCACACGGTTGAAGGTGTCGCAGACGACAAACACGGGCAAAGACGATGACGACAGTTTCATCTGCTCACGTATTTCTGCCAGGCATTTCCCATCAGGGTCGACGCCCCACTCCACTGTATTGGGCATGCCTTCAAACGCACTGAAATTGAAGCGGTTGACTTCATCCTCATTCCCCAGGAGCAAAATCATTTTGCGCCCCCATTGCTCAAACCCATCCTTTGTGGCGATGATGTCGCGGAGCGCATGGTCGGTGGGTTCCTGATTGGGAGCCACAAAACCGACGATGTAATAGCCACGGCCTGTGGTGCTTAGCAACGACTTGGGTTCCCTCTTCCCTGTCAGCGGACGATATAGGTTCTCAGCATTGAACGATCCGATGACCTGCACCCCCTCCTTGTCCTCCCGCATGGTGAACGCCACCGTCTTCGACTGTGGTGAGGCCGGCAATGTGATTCGCTGAAGACGCGCCAGCACCTTTCCGTCAGACATGCGAGTGCCTGTTGTCAGCAGCAACTCCCGTTCCCCATCAGCGGCATGCATCTGCACCCCACCCTTAAAATCTTTCTTCCAGGTGGCTTCCTCCGGGAAGGTCAGGAGCCGCGCACGACCATTGGCCAGTTCACTCAGTGTGAAATGGATGTAGTATTTGGGATCATCATTGTTGGCTGTAGGCTTATAGTCAAGTAAAAGCGATGTCTCAGAAGCGGTTTTTGGGGTGTCGGCCGTGAAGTGCACATCATGCCACGCGCCACCCTCGTGATACTGCAGCAGGCCATTCACCTCGTTGATGCGCGCAGGGATGCCCATGCTCCGCGCCACACTGACAAAGAAGATCTTCCGTCCCAGTTCATCCGTCACCTTTTTTCTGTATACGCTCATCGGGCGCATGCGCAATGACTGCGGATTGTGCTCAAGGTCGATGCGGATATTCCTTTTGCACCACTCCATCAGGTCTTCTGCATTCCTGACCGAGCCACCCAACTGTTTCCTGAAAAATGCCTTGTAGGGCGTCAGCCATTCATTTTCCACACGGGGATTCAGCACATACCGGCAGTATAAGTCTGTGGTGTCTGTCACAGCCACCTCATTGTCCATCAGCACATCCAAAGAGATGTCACGCAAATCTTTGGCTGAGATGACACTCAGCAACCGCTCCGCCATCACCCGATTGGCTGTTTTTTCCAAAAATTGGCTGATGACCTGGTGATTGCCGCGCCATGCCTCCACGGGCATCGTCTGCTCATACGCCTTGCGGATGCTGTCCTCCTGCGCCAGTCGCCGGGTGTTCTCCGCCCGTTGCTGGGGAGTCACCGGCGGCAGTGTGGCACTCACCGGCGGAGGCACCATATCCCAGTCCGTGCAAGCAGGCAGTTCCTTGCCGTCCAACACCACTGTCACATCCCTGTCCTTTCCGAAACTGACTTTCCTGATGGCAGCCTTTCCCTCTTTTGACACCCAAAGCAGCATGTCGCCCTTTCCGGCAGTCAAGTGTGCACGGCCCGCCGCATCTGTCTTCTTCTCGGCTACGGTATAGAACTCTGCATAGTTGTATAGTTTGAACTCCACCAATGCGTCAGCGACAGGTTTGTTGTCGGCATCCACCACCAGCACGCTTACCTCCGCTGTCGGCGCATAGTTGCCAATGACATTGATTTCAGTGTAACAGGGAGTTTGGCTCATCACCTCCTCCGGTCCGTCATAGTCGCCGAACACCTTCGTGTGCATGAGCATGCCCCGCGAGGCACTCTCATTGAACCATCCCAGGTTGAGCACCGGCTCTGGTTCGCAAGCACCGAGGAAATACCACTGTCCGTCGGCCCAGGCCTCCACCCAGGCATGGTTGTCGTCAGTATGTGCCCATCTGGGAGTATACACCTGACGGGCAGGAATAGCCACCGCCCGCAGTGCAGCCACCAGCAAGGTACTCTCCTCGCCACACCGGCCATAGGCAGTCCTCACCGTAGCCAGCGGACTGCTCGTACGGGCGTCCGTCGGACGATAGGTCACATGCTCATGACACCAATGGTTCACCTCGAGGATAGCCTCTTTCATCGTCAGGTGAGCCACCCTGCCACGCAACTCCGCCAAGAATACCTCACGGCTGTTATCCAAATTTTCATTGTTCACTCTTACCGGAAGGACAAAATGACGGAACTCCCTTTCAGGCACCTTGCAGCCCCAAGGCATCTCCTGCCGAGCCTTCAGCGACAGGTCTACCTGTTTTTGGAAAAAAGCCTTGTCATAATCACATTGGTCAGGAAGTGACATATAGCGGTAGAGGAAGACGAGATAATCATCTGCTTCCGCTGCCCACGACACGGAAACCGTTGCCAGCACGAAAACGCTGACCAACAGTCGTTTCCACGCCAACCTTTTCAAATGTCTTCTCATAGTGTGTTTGTCTTTTCTTCCTTGTTTCTTCTCACCAGCCACACCATTGTCAGGACAGCCATCAGCGAGGCAGCCACGACAATGAGGAAAAAGCGTCGGTAGCCCAGCAAATCCACCAAGATGCCCGCGGCAATGCCGGCGATCATGGCAGACAATGCCAGCAGAGCCATACAGGTGTCGGCATGCACTTCCTCATCCCCTACGATTATTTCACGGAAAAGGAAAAACAATATGCCCGCCATGCCAAATCCATTGAACAGATTCTCCACCAGAAGACAACTGCTCACGGTCAGCAGTTCCGACGGCATCTCATACGACAGATAGAGAAGGATGACGTCGGGCAATGTCATCGCCAGCACCATCGGCCACAACCAATGTCCCAGTCCGTCTTTCTTGATGGCTCCCACACCCAACACCAATCCAGCCATGAGTGCCAAAGCCCCTATCGTACCCTGCGCGAAGCCGATGCCCTGTGGTCCCAACGAGAGGCCTCCGATACTGCCCGGGTCGATGAGGAACAGGAGCGTGCCACGCCAGAGCAACCACTGATGGAGAGAAAGCAGAATGACCGCCAAGGCCATCTGCCACTGATTTTTCCGTGTCCACCAATGGACATGTGCATGTATATTGTCATTCCATGCCTGATGCCATTTCACTGGCTCAGTATTTTTGTCCGACCGGGGGAGGACACATAAAACCACCACCTCCACAACTGCCATCATGGCAGCCAAGAACAGGAAGGCGGAGTGCCAAGCCTCATTCAGGCGCCTTGACAGCACCTCCATGTCACCAGCCAGCACCATGGATACCCCCATGCCCAGTACGGCAGCCAGCATGCCAAAGACAAAGCACAGTTGTATCCGCCGCTGTCGCTTCCAGTCATCACACCAAAGCGCAGTCATACCGGCAGCCACGATGTCATGAACGGCTCCTGCCAAGGAGAAGACAGCAAGCCACAGCCAAAGTCCCACGCCCATATCCGTGCTGATATTCCGGGATACTCCCCATAGGGAGACGACCATCAAGAATTGCAAGAGCACCAACGGCAACCAGCGGCATATCCATTTCTCCGCGACAGGCCGCAGCACTCCCCTCAAGACAAAAGGCAGGAGCAGCAAGGCGGTATCAAGCGAAGCCCATGAGTTGCTTTGTCCGAGTCGCTTGAGCATCACCATCGGCAGTACCAAGACCATCACCAACACCAATCCGCGCGCAAAGGAGAGCAGGCATCCCAACAGGGCTGCCCTGGAAGAGGATAGTGACGTCATGTCGATCATTGCAGGCCGTGGTGACATAGGCTATCAGGTGTGTTTATGATGATGGTGACTGTTTCTTGCCAAACTCAGGGTCAATCTTGATGAAGGCCGCGACAGCAAAGGTGATGATGCACAGGAACATGACGATGATGAAGAAGGTCTGGTAGCCCACCGCATCCTTGATCCATCCCGACACCATACCTGGGAGCATCAGTCCGAGATAGGACAATCCTGTGCAGATGGCATAATGAGAAGTTTTGAACTCCCCCTGACTATAATAGAGCATGTATAGAGTCAGTGCAGTGAATCCCAATCCGTAGCCAAACTGCTCGATGAAGAGACAAGTGCTGACGAGCAACAGGCTGCTGGGTTGAGCAAAACTGAGATAGACATAAACGATGTCGGGCAAGGTAATGGCGCAGACAAACGGCCACAGCCATCGCTTCAGTCCGTCGCGGCTGGCCAGCATGCCACCCACAATACCGCCCAAAAGCAGTCCGATGAGACCTACGGTGCCGTATGCCAAGCCAAATGCCTCCTTGGTGAGTCCCAATCCTCCCTCCTCCATCGGACGAAGCAAGAAAGTGCTGGCCATCTTGGTAAGCATCGCCTCAGGGAAGCGATAGAGCAACAGAAAGAGCAGTACGAAGATGATTTGCTTGAGCGGCACTTTGGTAAAGAACGTTGACAGCATCTCCGACAGTCCGTGCACCACATCACGTGCCGTCAGACCATCGTTATTCCGGTCTGCAGGATTCGGCATGACAAATCGGTGATAGAGCCAGATGGCGATGAAGATGGCAGAAAGACCGAAGAAGATGAGGCTCCAGGTAAAAGCCTTGCTGTCGGGGAAAATATTCTGCAACACTCCGGCGAACCACACCAGCACGCCCTGTCCGAAGATGACTGCGATGCGGTAGAAGGTGTTGCGGATGCCGACAAACCACGACTGGTCGTGGCTGTCGAGATCGAGCATGTAAAATCCGTCTGCGGCGATGTCGTGCGTAGCACTGGAAAATGCCATGAGGAAGAAGAAGAACATGGTGCCCTGGAACCAGAATTCCGTATTGACGGTGAAGGCCACGCCCGCAAACGCAGCACCCAACAGCAGTTGCATGGTGAGCACCCACCACCGCTTGGTCTTGAACAAATCGATAAACGGACTCCATAGCGGTTTGATGACCCACGGCAGCCCCAACCAACCGGTATAAAGGGCTATCTCGGTGTCGGTCATGCCCATTTCCATGTACATCACCACTGCCACGGTCATCACTACCACATTGGGCAGTCCCTCAGCAAAATACAATGTGGGCACCCATGCCCAAGGAGACTTTTTTGAGTTCATAGTTCAAAGTTCAGAGTTCATAGTTATGTGGGCACTTATTTGTACAACTTGGTGATCTCCGCATGGCGGTAGTAGTGAAGCAATATCTCATCATAGGCTTTGCCCTGTTCACCCATCACGGCAGCACCTATCTGGCATAGTCCTACGCCATGGCCCCATCCCGCTCCATGAAGGATGAAACGGACGGGCAGTCCGTCACGCTCTCCTTCCGTATCGACGACGAAAGCCGAACTGAGCAGGTGGCTCTCACTGAGGGCACGGCGTATCTCCAGTTCCTTGCCGATGACCACCGTCCGGTGGGTTCCCTCAATCCTGAGTCTTGAGATGCGCCCGCTGCGCCCACGCTCCACAGGTTGCAGCGACCTGATACCGCCAAAATCGATTTTGAGTTTCTCGTTGATGAGCAGCGCCAACTGCTCCTGGGTATATTCCACTCTCCATCGGTAGAAATTGGGAGTTTCCATGTCGAAGTCGTTGAGCACCTGGGCCAGCACGTTCCTGTCACGTGTATTGCAATATGCCTCCTCGTCAGACAGGATCCACCGTCGGGCATTCTGTTCCACGCGGAGGTCGGGCAACCGTCCCCCTCTGCTGTCACCCACTGCCCTCAGATAGGGTTTGGCAATGTTTTCCCAGCAATATTGGAATTCCTCTGTCACACCTCCGCAGCACTTGCTGAAGCGGGCATCGCAGATTTCCCCTTCCGAGGTAAGCACCTGTCCGCGGGTAGCGGCGATGGCCTTCGCCACCTTGGGGTCAGAGGCTTTGGTAATGCCCTGATAGCGCTGGCAGTGATCATCGGCACAGACATCAAAGATGGTGTGATCCTCACGGTCATACCAGCGTATGATCTCATCGTCCTTCTTGATGAAGGAGAAAAAACTGTCTCCCGTCTGGCTGATTTGCTTTCTCCTTTCGATTTGGGCGAGCAACCAACTGCGTGAGATGACCGCGTGAGCCTTGAGCAGTTCCACAGACGCCGTGGCCTTCATCTCACTGGAGATGACACTGGTGAGATAATCCTCCACAGGCAGGTAATTGATGGCGCAGATTTTGTCTGCCTCCACCACCAGCCTCAACGAACCCAGGAAAGTCTGTGTCTCCTTGCGCTCCCAATGGAAATTGACACCGATGGTGACCTCATGGAGGGAAAAAGATGCCTCAGGAGATTTTGGCGAGAAAGAGAGTTCCCTATACTGGTTGCCCCTCCAGAGGATGCCCCCCTCACAGAACTCTACCATCTGCTCCCCTTCCACGGTTTCTCCCTTGGCGATATAGGCTTTGTTGAGTGTGAAACGGATCTTGTTCCCGCTCACGATACCCACAGCCACCATGGGTTCATTGTCCATCAGAGGTATGGTCGGTTGTTTATGCTGTTCTTCCAAGGCACTGGTCAGTTGGGCCATGTCGGCATCACTCACAGCCACCTCACGGAGGATGGCTGTGGCAGTCGCAGCATCGAGTTGTTCGAAATCCTCCTGGCGGGGGGTGATGATGAGTCCGGCCATGTCGAGTGCGCCCGGACTGACCAACCGCTGGGCTGTCCCTTCCGCATGATAGCATGCAGGACGGTGCTTCCGCCGTGGGAATACCACGCTGAGGTAGTCATCACCCTGCCGCCATACCACGATATTGAGCATCGGCTCCTCTCCCTCTGCCCGCTCCGACTCCGTCACATGGCTGTCGATGGCGGCATAGAGGCGGCGGAAAAGTATTTCGCCACTTTCCTTGCTGCGGCTTCTGATGAGCAAGGCATGGCAGGGATAGTCGCTCACCACGAAGATACCCTCATTCTCATTATGCATCGACAGCGGACGCAGGTTACGGCTCAGCCGCTGCCAGCATTTCTGCAGGGGCAGCACGCCAGTAGAGCCTCCCTGCAAATGGAGGTGATCGGGTGCCGATGCGCCGCAGCGCGGTCCGTTGTAGAACACGGTCAACTGGGGATAGCGCTCCAGCAACCTATATAATTCATAATAGATATCCTTGATTTGCTGTGGCTGATGCCTGCGTCCCACGATGGTAAAATGAGTGGGCAGTATAGGAAACGGATTGACAAGGATATCGAGTCGGTTGTCGAATGTCTTGACAATCTGCTCGGCAGGCCTGTTTTTCTCACACAAGAAGCAGGGTCGCTCAGCAAGCGTCTGCTTGTCCATCTTGGCACCTGTCGAGACCATACGGGCGGGGTTCCACTGCAGGGTGATGGCCATGCTGTTGGTTTCAGCGTCCAACTCCCGTGACTGCACGTCATGCAGGTCACGGTAGCGCTGTCTGGCATCAGGCCAACGCTCCAACTGACGGTTGAAGAAACGGTCGAGCGAGTTTTTGTCTTTCTGTCCCCCCTCCCCGACGGCCATTTGCTGGCGTGCGGCGATTTCGAGTGTGCGCAACTGGTCTTTATATCGGTTGTTGGCATTCACTCTCTCAATGCTCAGGGCAGCATCGCTGTTACCTCCCCATCGACGGCACAGATAGAGTTCGCTGTAGATTCGTCCTATCCTGTAGCAGCGGCTGAAAGCCAGGCCCAGAGCATAGTCCTCACCATAACTGGTATTGGGGAAGAGCACCTGCCGGAGCAGTGGAGTGAAAAAGGCGCGTGGAGCCCCCAGACCATTGATGCGCAGGGCGTTGTTGCATCCGTTCTCCTCTGTCCACTCACGGTGGTCGATGAGTCCCGGAGGCAGTGTGTTGAGGTCGAAGTCACACATCCTGTACGACCCGATGACCATGGCCGCTTTCTGTTTATAGAAGGCGTCTACAATTTGCTGCAAGGTGTTAGGCGACGAGTAGAGGTCATCGCTGTCAAGTTGTACAGCAAAGCGCCCGCAGCGGTCATCGACGACAGCAGTGTTCCAGCACCCGCCAATGCCTAAATCTGTGCGGTCGGGTATGATATGCACCAGCCGAGGGTCGTCATATTGGTCAAGCAACCGTGTGGTGTCGTCTGTGGAGTGATTGTCGACCACAATGACATTGTATTTGAAATTGGTCTTCTGCGACAGGGCTGAATCGACGGCATCACAGATCGTACGCTCGCGGTTGAAGACAGGGATGACCACCGATGCCTCATACTCGAATGACTCTTCGGCAAAGTCAGGTATAATATAGGTGGAGGTATCCACCAAGGCACCGACCTCTTTTAGATGTTGCGTGGCAGCCTGCTCCATTTCCACCTGCACCTCACGGTTGCGGGGGTTGACATAGTCAAACTGCTTCTCCCCGCTGGCTCTGAGGTCAAGTTCCTGTTCGGTGTAGAGATACTCATTCAGATGAAGGATGCTTCCACGCCGGCTGATGAAGAGCCGCAGGTCATAGAGTCCGGCATACTCATACTGCCGCAGCCGCTCCTGACTCATATATTCACGTATCATGTCGGCACGGATGAGCAGCAGCGAACCGAAGTCGAAGTCATCGCGGATGCTTCCCTCCTGATAGTCGATGACGGGATGGCGCACCGTTTTTCCGTTTTCCACCGAGTAGTGGTCGGCATAAACCATGGCGGCACCAGAGTCGGCTGCCACGCGCAGCAAGCGCTCCGTGGCGTGGAAGCCCAACTGCACTGGGGTGGCCTTGGTGAAAAGAAGCACATAGTCGGCGGTGGTATTGTCGGCTATTGTCTTGATGGTGGCTGCAGCCTGCAAATGTCCGACGCACAGCATGGTGCATCCTTCGGGGCATTTGTCCCCTGAGTTCTCATTTACCAAAAGAAAGATATGTCGAATGGTCCTGTCGACGTGCAACTGGCTCACTGTTTTCTCAGCGACAGCCATGTTCTCGCAGGGCAGGAAACAGTCTATTATTCCTCTCATATATAATAACGGTGTGTTTTGTTCATGCAAAGATAGTGCAAAAATCCGATTAAGCGAACAAAAAGGAGATGAATGTTGAAAAGAAAAACATATAATGACCATTGATAACCCGTTAATTAACCATTCTAATTTTTCATTCAACTTCCGCAAGATGAAAGTAGTTAAAGAAGTTAAGTAGTGAAAGTAGTTTAGCCATATGATTCGTTTGTCGTCTCCATTCGACCAAAGCAATCTCCTCCAAACAATAAAAGGTAATGGCTTTGACTTCTCAGCGAAGCAATCACTTCTTAACTACTTAACTACTTGCAAATTGAGCAAATGCGAAACTTGATTAATATCATCTCAGAGACATAGATCCACAAAGTTTATTTAATTCTCTGTGTCTTTGTTTCTCTGTGTTGAAGAAATATCACATCTCTCTACCAATGGAAGCGGAGACCCCGAAATCATCGGAGCCTCCGCCTTTTCATGGCTGTTTGCCACAACTGACTTTTAGTGCCAGATCTGCTGTTGATTCGGGTCGACACACATTCCCGTAGGATACTGGAAGAATACCAGATTGTTGTTGATAAACTTGGAGATGGCTTTCTTGCACTTGGCGGTGAATGCCTTCTTGTTGAACTTTGTGGTTGCCACGCTCTCATACTGGGCAACAGTCATTGGGGTTACGTTCATTGTCTTCATAATCGTATTTTTTTATTTTTATTGTTATTATTTTTTCTTTTTTCTTTCCTCCGACAGGTTCCTCAATCTTCAATCTTCAATCTTCAATTGTTGTCCTCCTGTCTTTGTTTTTTCTGATGCAAAGTTAAGGCGGTTTTCATCGCCCCGAATATTTTTTAGCGAAATATTGTTCGGAAATGGGCGACAGTGCCGCGAAATGCGGCAAACTCACAAAAACGCTGCCGAAACTGTCGCAAAGCCCCCCAAAGACTCCTCCAAAACAGTATTTTTCTCCCTATTCTATTGTTTATTCCTTTTTTTGTTAATTATTCCATACAAAGGATACAAGTTGGAAATATTTGGCCTATATTTGCGTTTGAAACAAAAAAGGAACAACCATGACATTAGGCAAGCATATCTGCAAGACACTGAAGGAAATCCGCCTTCAGGTGGCCAAGGCCAACGACATCCCCTACGCTCCCACGGAATGCAAGCACAAAGGCGACTGCGCCGGCACATGCCCCAAGTGCGAGCACGAACTGAGGTATATTGAGGAGCAATTGGATCTGCGGCGGGCAATGGGCAAGGCAGTCAGTCTGGTGGGCATCAGCGTGGGACTGACCGCCCTCACCTCCTGCAATATCATTCCTATTTTCCGCCCCACCGCCGGAGAAGTGATGAGAGACCCACATGGGCAGACTGATGGCATATTGAACCCCGACGACATCGATTCAACGTCTGTTGACGACACACAGAAGAATACGGCCGCAGACAGAAAACGCGAGGCAAAGTCGTTGGTGGTGAAAGAGGACACCACAAAATGCGAACTGGTCTTCGGTGAAGTCGTCGAGCAAGAGGCAGCCTTCCCCGGAGGTTACAATGCACTGTTCAAATTTATTGACGACAATATACAATACACCAAGGAAATGGAAGAAATCTGTGTCTCCGGCAGGGTCGTCGTCTCTTTCACAATTGAGCGCGACGGCTCCGTCACCAATGCCAAGGTGTTCAGGTCACTCCATCCGCTGTTCGACAAAGAGGCCCTGCGCGTTGTGAACCTCATGCCCAAATGGAGTCCTGCCAAAAAGAATGGAGAGACCAAGAAGGTCACTTACAACCTACCCATCCCTTTCATACTCAAATAGTCAGCCAAAAATGCTCCAAGCCCCTGTCATCGGGATTTCACGCCATCGGTTGTCGGTCGATGGCGAGGGGGTCACCACCTTGGTGGCCTTTCATGGCTGTCCCCTTCGCTGCCGCTATTGCCTCAACGCCCAGTGCCAGCGCCCCGACGGCATCCTGCGCGTGGTGACCACCAACGAACTCGCAGAGGAACTGGCCGTCGACAACCTCTATTTTTTGGCCACGGGCGGTGGGGTGACCTTCGGCGGAGGCGAACCCTGTCTGCGGAGTGCGTTTATTGAGGAACTTGTATCGCTCATCGACAAGCGCTGGCATATCAACATCGAAACCAGCCTCCACGTGGAACGCCATCATCTGGAACGGCTCCTACCCTTGGTGCACCAATGGATAGTGGACATCAAGGATGTCAACCCCGTCATCTATCACCGATACACCGGGCAGGACAATGCCTTGGTCTTTGAAAACCTTGAGTGGTTGCTTTCCCATGAGGATATAGCCGACCACCTCCTTGTACGCCTGCCGCATATCCCCCACTACAACACCGATGCCGATGTGCAAGTCAGCCGCTCCCGACTGGAAAAAATGGGGGTCGCCCATTTCGATGAATTCAACTATATTACTCCGAAAAAGGACAAAAAAACCACAAAATAAACAAATTTTAAAACAATTGGAAAAAATTTCCAATTATTTTTGTAGTTTTTACCTAACTTTGCACGACAAATTATTAAAGGTTTCTGAAAACAACAGAATTATTCTGATTCAACCATTAAATAACAACCAGATGAAACTAAGAAAAATGTGGGCAGCCCTGCTGCTGCTTGTTGGAATGACGGTTCAGGCACAAGAGATGCCTAACATCCCCGTCGACCCGGAGGTCCGCACCGGCAAACTGGAAAACGGACTGACTTATTACATCCGCCACAATGGCTATCCTGAGAAGGTGGCCAGTTTCTACATTGCCCAGAAAGTGGGTTCCGTACAGGAGAATGACGACCAACGCGGTCTGGCTCACCTGCTGGAGCACATGGCATTCAACGGCACCGACCACTTCAAGGACAACGCCCTGCAGGAATACCTTCAGTCCATCGGCGTGGAGTATGGCCGCAACCTCAATGCCTACACCTCAACCGACCAGACGGTGTACTACATCACCGATGTGCCCACCACCCGCATCTCGGCACTCGACTCCTGCATGCTGATCCTCAAGGACTGGTCGAACGGCATCACCCTGAGTGAGGAAGCCATCAACGCAGAACGCGACATCGTGCACAACGAATACCGCATGCGCATCGTGGGTACCCAGAAGATTCTGGAGAGCAAACTTCCTGCCCTCTATCCCGGTTCTAAGTATGGAGAGCGCTTCCCCATCGGCCTGATGGAGGTCATCGACAAATGCGACCCCGAGACCCTGCGCGCCTACTACCGCAAATGGTACCGTCCTGACAACCAGGGTATCATCATCGTGGGTGACATCGATGTGGACCGTACCGAGGCAAAGATCAAGGAACTCTTCGCCGGCATCAAGGTGCCTGCCAACGCCGCCAAAGTAGAGCCAGTGCCCGTGCCTGACAACAACGAGGGAATCTACCTCATCGGCACCGACAAGGAGCAGCAAGTGCCTCTTTTCCTCATCGCCATGAAGCATGACGTGTTCCCCGACTCACTGAAGAACACCATGGCATACATGGTCAAGGACTACATGAACGATGTGTTCTCTCAGATGATCAATGCACGCTTCACCGAGGAGACCCAGAAGCCCGAATGCCCCATCCTGCAGGCCAGTGTGGACGACGGCACCTACCTGGTGTCGCGCACCAAGGACGCCCTCATGCTCACCCTCATGCCTAAAGAAGGCCAGGAGATAGAGGCTGTGAAAACCGCCCTGCGTGAACTGAAGCGCGTGAAGGATCATGGCTTCACCGCCACCGAGTATGAGCGTGCCAAGTCGGAATACCTCAGCCAGATTGAGAAGGTGTACAACAACCGCGAGAAATACAAGACCAATGACTACTGCTCGCAGTATGTGAACAACTTCATCAACAAGGAGCCTATCCCCTCCATCGAATATGAGTACACCACGATGAACCAAATCGTGCCTCTGCTCCCTCTGAACATCGTCAATCAGTATGCTCAGGAACTCATTTGCAACAATGACACCAACTTCGTTGCTCTGGCCCTGCTGCAGGAGAAAGAGGGCAAGACCTACTTTACCACCGACGACATGAAGAAGGCCGTCAGCGGTGTGCGTGCTGAGCAACTGGAGGCATACGTGGACAACGTGAAGCAGGAGCCGCTGATGAGCGAACTGCCCAAGAAAGGCAGCATCGTCAAGGAGACAGAGAACAAGGTGCTGGGCTACAAGGAGTGGACCCTCTCCAATGGTGCCAAGGTACAGTTGAAGAAGACCGACTTCAATGCAGAGGAAATCATCATGGGCGCATCGTCCGACGGTGGTGAGTCTCTCTTCGGCAAGGAGGACAACCAAAACATCCAGTTCGCCAGCATGATTCTCTCGCAGAGCGCACTTGGCAACTTCATGCAGACCGACCTTCAGAAGGCCCTCGCCGGCAAGCAGGTGTCTGTCAGCCCCGACATCTCCGGCAACACCCATGGCATTGGCGCCAACTCCACCCCGAAGGACCTGGAGACCATGATGCAACTGGTTTACCTCAGTTTCACCAATCTCCAAAAAGACGAGAAGGCCGTGAACAATTTCCTCAACGCCATCTCGCTGCAACTCAAGAACGCCAGCCTCAACAATACGCTGGTCTTCCAAGACTCTGTGGCAAGCACCGTCTATGGCAACAACCCGCGTTTCCGCATCCCCACTCCCGAGCAGATTGAGAGCATCAGTTATGACCGCGTGCTGGAGATAGCCAAGATACTGTATGGCAATGCCGCCAACTTTACCTTCACTTTCTGCGGCAACTTCGATGAGGCCAAGATGCGTGAATACGTAGAGCAGTATATCGCCTCGCTGCCCTCCAAAGGCAAGGCTGACCTGAAGAGCAAGGAGGAGCGTACTCTTGTGAAAGGCAAGAAGACCAACCACTTCGAGAAGCAGATGGAGAACCCACAGGCTCAGGTGAACGAGATCTGGCGCTCGAACCCCGTGAAGTACACCCTGCAGAACATTGTCATCAACGACATGGCTACCCGCATGCTCGACATGACCTTCAACCGCGAGATCCGCGAGAAACTCTCCGCTGCCTACCACGCAGGTGCAGAGGGTGAGTTGGACACCGGCGGTCCTGCTATCTACATGACCATCACCGGCACCGCCATGCTCAACCCCGACAAGGTGAAAGATGCAGTGCCTGAGTTCGACAAAGGCATGCAAGCCACCATTGCCAGCCCGAACCTTGAGGACCTCAACAAGGTGAAGCAGATCCTGCTCAAGCAGGCCGATGTGGATGCCAAGACCAACCGCTATTGGATCCGTGTTCTCAACCGCTTCAACCGCTACGGTGTCGATACCCACACCGACTACAAGAAGACCGTCGAGGCCGTCAACGCCAAGGCTATCAGCGACCACCTCAAGAACACCATTCTCAAGAGTGGCAACCACATCGAGGTGCTCATGATGCCGAAGAAATAAGATACCTCTCCCCAACCCTCCCCAAAGGGGAGGGAGAGACTAAGATGGAGGAATTAACACTGGGGCGCGACATCGGAAATGATGCCGCGCCCCTTTTTATGTCACAATAATTTTACTGAAGTTTGAAGACGATGGGGAGGTTATAGTGGCAGTTGACAGGCTTGCCGCCCACCATGCCGGGTTTCCAATCGGGCATGGCCTTCACCACACGTAAAGCCTCTTCCTCCATCGCCTCACGGGCTTTCGCCTGATTGATGCGCTTGCTGATTGCCAGAGAGTCGGCTGTATTGGAATAACTGATGACAACAATATCTGCCAGAGCCTCTCCTTCAGGTTTTCTGGCTATCTCCACATTGGTAATTCTTCCTTCGGGAGAGACACAGAAGCCCACCACATAACGGCCCTGAACACCATTATCCTGGGCAATTTTGGGATAACGGACATTTTGTTGCAAGAAAGTGAGCAATGCGCTTACGCCACCGGGATATTCCGGCATCACCTCCGGCGCATCATATATTTTCTTTCCGTTGGCGGTCCCCACCACCCCTGTGTCGGGCAAGATACTGATGGGCATTTGAACATCTGTTGCCTCTGGTTTCACATCAGGGATAGCATTTTCCTGTTCCATATTGGCAACATCCTCCTTCTCCATGAAGTTGCTTTTCTCAACGACTGCTGCTTTGGGCGGAGCGGACGGTTCAACGACATCGGCAAGAGGAGTGGGCGAGCCACCGACATCACCAAGCGAGATAGTCTGACTGACAAAATGATGGCTAGCGAAAGCACCGAGGACAATCATCGTGGCGGGTACGACATAGAGCAGTCTCATGCGTGCCCACTTGCTGGATTTCTTTTTCATCATCATAGTAATGCGTTTTTTGAGAAGACTGTGGTTGAAGGCATTGGCAAAAGCATAACGGCTCCCGCGCACAGCATTCTTGATTAATAAAAGTTGATAATTGCGGGCTGTGACGCCTCTGCGCAGTACGGCATCGTCGGCCTCATATTCATGAATCTCCCTCAGGGAGATGTCAAGCATCCAAATGCAGGGGTTGAACCACTGAAAAATTTCCACAAGCGCCACCAACAGGGCATCCCAGGAATGACCATGGCGCACATGCGCCATCTCATGCAGCATCACGGGTGAGTCGGGGGCGCTGTCCGCCTCCCCCACCACGATGCTCCGCATCCAACTGAATGCGCCCAGTTCTCCGGCATGGCAATAGATGGTCACACCATCGTGCCTGTCCGTCCAGAGACAACCGCTTGGAATAAACCTCAGGAGACGGTATAATTGTCTGCCCTTTATCACCAGACATACCACCATTCCTATGAGATAGGTATAGACGAGCAGGTAGGCCCAGTTCCATCCGCTGCCATCCGTTGCCTCCTGATGTGCAACGGCAGTTTTCTCCCCTGCTACAATGGCAGGCATCCCCACCTCAATGACCGCCTGCCGTTGCTGTTCAAGCAAACCATCAAGGGAAAAATCCCAAAGCGGGATGTTGAGGCATGGCACCACCAACGACAAACCGATGATGAGCAGCAGCCCGATGCGGTTGAAGGCAAAGAATGTCTCCCTCCTCAGCAGCAGCGTGAATGGCAGGTAGAGTACGGCCAGGCAGAGGGCCGACTTGATGGCATATAGCGTGAATGCACCCATGGCTTTGGTTATTGACGGTTGACCAAGTCGAGCAACTCACGGATTTCCT
>JAEEGL014858464.1_pt1 | contig 147549 bp, 117 predicted proteins | sample 9134231 | NCBI WGS metagenome assembly JAEEGL01 (sample SAMN16246548, study PRJNA631951) | gut metagenome | biome: gut microbiome; feature: rumen; material: fiber-attached | host: Bos | place: Iran: Karaj | collected 2018-10 | reverse complement strand
TAATTCTTAATTAGAAAAAGGTCTTTTTCAATGCCTCAGAATATGCTAATATGAAAGGAGAAGAGGCAAAGAACTTCTTCAAGTACCTGAAGGAGCATAGCGCCCAAAGCGAACTGACCAAATCCATTGAGGAAAAGGTGAACTTCGCAAAGAAAAACATGACATGGAGGAAGCAGTACATGACATGGGAGCAGACAATAGAAGACGAAAAAGAAGACGCATACGAGGAAGGCCTTGAAGATGGACGTGCCGAAGGGGCTTCCCAGAAAGCCATGGAAGCCGCCGAAAACCTTTTGCGGGAAGGAATACCTATGGAAACTGTTTCCCGGTGCATTGACTTGCCACTGGAAAAAGTACAGGAAATGGCGGAGCAATTAAGAATGCATAATTAAGAATTAAGAATTAAGAATTAAGAATTAAGAATTATGAATTATGAATTATGAATTATGAATTAATAAATCTTGTCTGGGGCCTCCCCCTCAAATACTATAGATATTTTTCTGCAAATTCGGTAAAATGGTTCGCATGAAATGTTTTGTTAGAATTGTAAAGGCCGTTGTTGCGGCTGCTTTTGTTTTTTCTATTACTGCATGCTCTAATGTCATTGGACGTAGTGTTGTTCTATGGACAATCCCGGAGAGGGAAATTTCAGACGGCACTGTTGTGGATGTTTATCTAAAGTCAAATATTGCAAAAACCTATGTCATAGCGGATCCCGTTACCGGAGAGGAACTTGAAGTCCCACTGTGGAAGCTTTCTGATCCTTCCTCAAAATCAAAGGCAAAGAGACTTGCGGCCCAGTATAATGAATATAGCGGAATGTACGCGTGCTGCCTTATGGATGGTCTTCCGATTCGTGCTGAACCTAAGAACGGAGCAAAACAGGTTTACCGTCTGCGCAAGAATGAGATAATCAAGGTCCTGTACAAGGGTGAGGGAGAGACTCCTACAAGCGGTGGAAAGCCTCTTGAAGGTGACTGGATGAGCGTTCTTACTTCAACTGGGGTAAGCGGATGGTGTTTCAGCCTGAACCTGCATCTTTTTACCATGGCACCCGACGGAACCTATAACATTGAGTCTGTAATTGGTGTAGCATCCAAGTCAGATGACATTCTGGAAAATGTCCTTTCTGCAAGATGGTATCCTGATTACTATGCCACTATGATAAAGAATGAGCAGATCCGTCTTGAATACATGGATCCTTCTTACGGATTTGATACTGGAGCGGAGACCGGTACGATTGCAATCAAGATTCCAACCCTGGATGTTGAGGCTCCGTTTGGTGGCGTTACTAAATCTCAGAACCGTGTGTATAAATTCAATGATACCCAGATTACGATGACGGTGCGCAATGAAAATACTGTTGTCGTGCGTTATGTTGATGACGAGGGCCGTCCGATAAGCAATACATTTGTTACTATAGAAGATGACGTGGATGAAATCATCACAAAGGAAAATGACAGGCGTGATGCTGTATATACCTCACTTTCAAAATTTGGTCCGACATACTCAAGTACAAACTATGGTACGCTTTCATTTACTGGAAGCAAGCACTTTACATGGACCGGTTATGATGAGCTTGTTCCTACGGTAATCAGTCCTGCGGCAGGATCGTCTGGTACGGTTGATGTCAAATACTTCCTTTCAAAAACTCAGGCTGAAGAATGGGACGGCCTTTTGACATTTGTGTTCGACAGTTCATCAGAGGAAGTTTCTTTCTTCTATAGGAAGGAATCAAACGGAATAAGGTTGAGTACGTGCCGTGTGGTCCTGCGTCCAAATACCATGACAAAGCTGGACGACGTGGATATAATCACGACTTCCGGTGATGTGGTCCTCTTCTTCCATAACTGATTCTGAATTAACTTATTTAGATTTTTCATCGGGTGGATTTTAGCTATGGCCTTTGTCCAGTTTTCCAAGGTTTCCCTGGCATTCGGGGAACGCGACATATTAAAGGACGTCACGGTTTACCTCCAGAGCGGGTCAAAGGCTGCATTGACTGGTGCCAACGGTGCGGGAAAATCAACACTCATCAAAATCATGGCCGGCATTCAGGATGTGGATTCCGGGGAGCGCATTGTCCAAAAGGGAGCCAGGATTGCATATCTTCCACAGAGCGGTCTTGTTCACCACGGATGCACCCTAAAGGAAGAGGCGGACAAGGCTTTTGCATGGGGCTATGAAATTCAGGAGCAGATTGATTCTCTTGGCACCCAGATGCAGGAACATCCAGAGCAAAGTCAAAAACTGGCTGAGGAACAGGATGAGCTTTTGTCCAAACTTGAAAATTCCGGCTGGTACAGAAGGGAAGGCACTTGTGAGCAGGTTCTTCTGGGTCTGGGCTTTTCCCGCGATGACTTTTCAAAACAGACTGATGAGTTTTCCGGCGGATGGCAGATGCGCATTGCACTGGCAAAATCCCTGATGTGCGGTCCCGACATCCTTCTTCTTGATGAACCTACGAATTATCTTGACATAGAGGCACGCAACTGGCTTGAACAGTTCCTGTGCGACTTTAAGGGCGGTTTTCTGCTTGTAAGTCATGACCGTTATTTCCTTGACCATACGATAAACGAAGTCTACGAACTTTTTAACGGCGACCTAAAGCGTTATCCGGGCAATTTTACCCATTACGAGGAAGTGCGCAAGGTTGAGCTTGAATCCCTTATCGCGGCGTATGAGCAGCAGCAGGAGGAGATTCATCATCTTGAGGAATTCATACGTCGGTTCGGATACAAGGCTACAAAGGCGGCCCAGGCCCAGGACAGGCAAAAGCAGCTTGACAAAATGGTAAGGATAGAGATTCCCGAAAGCCTCAAGAAGATTCATTTTACATTTCCCGAGGCACCTCATTCGGGGCAGCTGGTACTTACTCTGGAAAACATATGCAAGCAGTACGGACAGAACCCTCCGGTGGTCAAAAATCTGGATTTTGTGCTTGAAAAGGGTGAGCGTCTGGTTGTTGCGGGGCGTAATGGTGCGGGTAAGTCAACTTTGCTAAGGATTATAGCGGGACAGGACAAGGATTATACGGGAAACGTAAAGCTTGGTGCGGGTGTCAGCGTTGGATACTTCTCCCAGGATTCGGCTGAAAGGATTACAGGCAGCGAGTCGATTCTTGACCGGCTTGAGTCAAAATGCCCTCTGGAGCTCATTCCAAAGGCACGGGACATGCTGGGGGCGTTTTTGTTCCGCGGCGATGACGTGTTTAAGAGCATAGACGTGCTTTCCGGTGGTGAAAAGAGCCGTATTGCGCTTCTTGAGCTTCTTTTGAGGCCTGTAAACCTCCTTGTGCTTGACGAACCTACCAACCATCTGGACATGCATTCAAAGGACGTTTTGCTGGATGCACTTAAGGATTTTGGCGGAACTGTGATTTTTGTAAGCCATGACCGCGGTTTTATAGAAGATCTTGCCACAAGGGTTCTGGAACTTCATCCGGGTACGTACAGGAATTTCCCCGGGGACTACCGCTATTACATGCAGAGGCTTCAGGATGAGGCTGATGGTGTGGTAAGCTACGGACAGGCCCCCGAGAATGACAAAAAAGCCGTTCCAGCCCAGGAAGAACAGTCTGAGACCAAAAAATCATGGGAAGAGCAGAAAAAGGCCGCTTCTGACCGCCGCAAGATTGAGCGCGAGATAGAACGTACGGAAAAGGAGATTGCCTCCCTGGAGGAAAAGCAGAAGGAGCTTCATGCCCAAATGTCCCTTCCGGAAGTGTACACAAACGGTGAAAAAGCCAGGGCAGTTCAGCTTGAACTTGAAAAAATTGGCTCTGAGATAGAAAAACTTACTTCCAGCTGGGAAGAATTATCCGAATCTTTGGCCTGAATCATCCGAAACATAAAACAGCAGAAATTCAGCAAAAAATTGAATTAAATCCTTGCAGTAAACAAGAATGTGTAGTATTCTATAGTAATGAGATTACTGTATGCTTGGCATGGTTTGTCCGGCATGCGTAGACCATTTATAAAAGAAATTATTTCAACCAAAAGAGATTGGAGGAAAAATGATTAAGCACAGACATTTTGTGGCACTGTTGGCTGCTATAGCTTTAGTGCTCGCTGGATGTGAATCAACAGATCAGGCCCTTCGTTCAGCAGTTTCTTCTTTGCAAGAGGAAAACACTGTTGTTCCACTGGGCAAGGTGGATTCTTCAAAATCCAGTGTATCAGAGAAGCCATCTGTTGTAGTTCCGAGTTCAAAGAACCAGAAGGATGATGGAACGATAGAGGACTCTGGAAAAGAATCCAAGACAGACGATGAGACCACCGGAAAGACTGACGATAAGACAGATACAACCGGAAAGGATACAAAGACCGACGATCAGACAGGTAAAACTGACGAACAGACTGGTAAGACCGATGAGGAAACCGGCAAGACTGACGACCAGACCGGCAAGACCGATGAGGAAACCGGAAAGACTGACGATCAGACCGGCAAGACCGATGAGGAAACCGGCAAGACTGATGACCAGAGCAGTAAGACCGATGAGGAAACCGGAAAGACTGACGAACAGACTGGCAAGACCGATGAGGAAACCGGCAAGACTGACGAACAGACCGGAAAGACCGATGAGGAAACCGGCAAGACTGACGATCAGGCTGGCAAGACCGATGAGGAAACCGGAAAGACTGACGAACAGACCGGCAAGACCGATGAGGAAACCGGCAAGACTGACGAACAGACCGGTAAGACCGATGCGGAAACCAGCAAGACTGATGACCAGACTGGAAAGACTGACGAGGAAACCGGAAAGACTGATGACCAGAGCAGTAAGACCGATGAAGAGACCGGAAAGACTGATGACCAGAGCAGTAAGACTGACGAACAGACAGGCAAGACCGACGATCAGACTGGTAAAACAGATGACCAGACCGGAAAGACCGAAGAAGAAACTACAACTCCATCAAAGAGCTACCTCAATACAAACAAGATTCTCATGCAGCGCATAGAAGCAGCCCGCGAAAAGGCAATTGACGCTGGGGCCCCAACAACAGCACCTACACTGTTCAAGGCAACGGAGAAGATTTACGAGGCAGAAAAGGCCGTTGTTGATGCTGGTGCAACAGAAGATCTTTCTCCTGTACTCAATGACCTTCTTGCCCGCTATCAGGGACTCGAAAACATTGCCCAGGCCAAGGAACTTAAGGACGAGATTGACGAGAACAATTTTGCTCCATTCCGCCAGGCAACATACGATGAAGGCAACAAGCTTTATACAACACTTACAAATCCGCTTTCTGTAATCAATTCTGGGGCAGACTACAACAAGGATGCAGCACAGGCAGAGGCAGATTTCCGTCTTGTACTTAAGACAGCATATTCAAGCCTTGCAAAGGATGAGCGCACAGCCGCTTACAATGCAAAGCTTCAGGCCGACTCCGTAAAGGCATACATCTCACGCAAGGATGATTATACACATGCAGTTTCAATGTACCGCAACGGTGAACTCCGCCGCTCTGTAGATCCAAAGGCTGCAAACGAAAGCTATAAGGCTGCAAAGGAAGAATTCCTTGTTCTTTATGACGAAATCTCTAAGGCACGTGCCCAGGCTCAGAAAGAAATTGACGAAGCAAAGAAGCGCGTAACTGAATCCGAGGCAACAGCAGTACAGGCAGATAAAGAAGCCCCGCTTGGCAACCAGCCGGTAGAGGGAATCGAAAACGAAAATGCCAAACTCCTGGAAGACGATGACTTCTCTGATGCCGAAAAGCCGGCAGAAATTGAAGCGCCCACCGAAGAACCTGCAGGAGGCGAAGAATGAGAAAAGTAATAGGTATTTTAACAGCTCTGAGCCTTGTATGTGCAACTGTGTTTTCAGTCAGCTACACAAACAACACATATCAGAAGCTTGCAGAGGAATATACTGTAAAGGCACAGAAAGCTCTTGATGCAGGTTTTTATGACCTGGCAGAGGAATATGCCGCCGAAGCAAAGAAAAATGCCGCACTTTCTGAGGAATTCATCAAAAAGATGCTGCAGCGTTCAGAAGCAGAGGATGCAATCAATGCCGCAAAGGACCGCATGGCTCGTGCAAGAAATGCCGGAATTGATCCTGACTCCACAGATTATCGTCTGGCAGAAGCATATCTGGATGACGCAGAATATTCATTTGATCAGGAAGATTATCCTGCCGCTAAGGCAAGCGCAGATAAAATCAATCTTTTGTTTGACGACAGCTATCTGGGTGACCTGGAGGCACAGAAGGCAGCAGATGATGCTCAGGCAAAGGCAGATCAGGAAGCCGCAGACGCTCAGGCAAAGGCAGACCAGGAAGCAGAAGACGCTCAGGCAAAGGCAGACCAGGAAGCAGCAGACGCACTTGCAAAGGCAAAACAGGAAGCTGCAGATGCTCTTGCTAAGGCAAAACAGGCCCTTGATGCCGCTAAGGAAGCCGGAATTGATGAAGATTCTCCTGAGTACAGCAAGGCAAAGGCATACTACGATCTTGCAGAAAAAGCATTCGATGACGAGAAATATCCAGAGGCAAAGGATTACGCACAGAAAGTTCTTGATGAGCTTGCAGATGCAGATATCGATGACTTGATCGGAAAGGCTAAGGCAGAGGCCGCAATCGCAGAGGCAAAGGCTTTGATTGATGCAGCACGTGCCGCAGGTCTTGATGAATCTTATGAACCGTTCAAGGAAGCTCTTGACTTCTATCAGCAGGCCCAGAGGGATTATGCCGACGAGAACTGGGATGATGCCGTAGAGAATGCAGGAAAAGTAAAGGACCTCCTTTCTCCGGAAGATGTCGCTGACATGATTGCAAAAGCACGTCAGGCCGCACAGGAAAAACTGGAAAAGGCAAAAGAAGCCCTTGAAAATGCAGAAGAAAATGGAATTGATCCTGATTCTGACCTGTACAAGCAGGCTGTAGAAGATTACCAGAATGCAGTTGATGCATTTGAGGACGGAAAATACAAGAAGTCAGAGGAAGAGGCAGACAAGGTTCTTGCAGCTCTTGATCCAGATACAATGGAAAAACTTGCCCTTAAGAAACAGGCAGAGGATGCTATAAAGGCAGCCCGCGCATGCATTACAAAGGCACAGGAAGCAGGTCTTGACTCAACCAATGAACCGTTCGCCGAGGCACTTGACTATTACCGCCAGGCACAGAAAGATTATGCCGGAGAAGATTACCAGGCAGCAATCGACAATGCAAAGAAAGTACTTGAATTGCTTGGTGGTGAGGATATGGAAGAACTTCTCGAGGAAGCTCAGTCAGAACGTGACAAGGCAGCCGCAGAAGCAGCACTCAATGCCGCAAAGGAACGCCTGGAGATGGCAGAGGCAGCTGGTCTTGATACAAGCAACGATGCATACAACAAGGCACTTGAGGCATACAACAAGGCTCTTGATGAGTTTGAGGCAGAGAACTACAAGGATGCAAAGAAAGAGGCAGACAAGGTTCTGGAACTCCTCTCTGACGACTACTTGAATTCACTGATTGCACGCTCACAGGCAGAAGACGCACTCAAAGCCGCAAAGGAACGCCTTGACTATGCTGAGTCAATCAACGCTCCACGTGACTTCCCGATTGCATACAATGCCGCAAGCGAATACTACAAGCAGGCAGTAGAAGCATTCGAAAACGAGGATTACGAAAAGGCAACAGCTCTTGCACAGAAGGTAATTGATGCCCTTGCAGAAATCCACGAGATTACACCACTTCCAAAGTTCTACATCGTACGTCCATGGGCAGAGACAAAAGACTGCTTCTGGAACATTTCCGGACGCTCTTATGTATACAACAACCCATGGCTGTGGGAGAACCTCTACGAGGCAAACAAGGACAACATTCCTGACCGCAACAACCCGAACTTGATTTTACCAGGCATGAAGATGGAGATTCCGTCAATTACTGGAGAATATCGTGACGGTGTTTACAGCCCGGATGTTGATTACGAGACATACAGTGCAAACCGCTAAGCATTTGTAATCATGGTTTGATACTATTCTTTAATTGATACCCCGCCGCAATTTGTTTTGTGACGGGGTATTTTAATCTTATAAGGGGGATTTGATGGCAGACATTCACACTTTCCCGGACGCACCGGAAGGAACCCCGGAAAGTAAGTTCGTTCACCTGCATGTACATTCTGACTATTCGCTTTTGGACGGAGCATCCAAGCTGGACTCCCTCATTGCACGTGCAAAAGAAATGAACATGAAGCATCTTGCCCTTACCGATCACGGAAACATGTTCGGCATTCTGAATTTTGAGCACATCTGCCATGCCAACAAGATAAACCCCATCTGCGGCGAGGAATTTTATGTCGCGCACGGAAGCCATCTGGAAAACAACAACCTTCCGTATTTGAGCAGTACAGGACGACCCCGCCATCATTACCATCTTATTTTACTTGCCAAAAACGACACAGGCTACAAGAATCTCTGCTGGCTTTCTTCAATAGCATATACCGAAGGCCTCCACGGTGGAATTTTTTCCAAACCAAAAATCGACTTTGAGCTCTTGCAAAAATATCACGAAGGGCTGATATGCCTATCCGCATGCATCCAGGGAGAGATTCCCATGGCATTGTCCAACGGTGACGATGAGCATGCCTATGAAACCGCAAAAAAATACAAGGAACTTTTTGGTCCCGACCACTTTTACATAGAAATACAAAATCACGGACTTGAAGAACAGAGGAAGGTTGCCCCAAAACTCATCAAGTTGGCCAAAGATCTGGACATTCCTCTGGTTTTGACAAATGACGTCCACTATACCAGAAGGGATGACGCAGAGGCACAGGATGCCCTTGTCTGCATCGGGTTAAAGAAATCCCTGAATGATCCCAACCGCATAAGCATGTATTCGCAGGGGCAGGAATGGTACCTTAAGTCTGACATAGAGATGGCGGAACTGTTTCCCGACTATCCTGAGGCCATGGAAAACACGCTGAAGATTGCCTCCATGTGCGACCTTACGATTCACCAGTACAAGACGCAGGAACTTAAGGCATGTCTTCCACGCTTTGAGCTTCCAAAAGAATTCCAGATTAGCGAGGATTATACAAAAAATCAGGATGCATACGTCCGCCACATCGTAGAAGAAGGCCTAAAGGAGCGCTACAGGGAAATTACCCCGGAAATCCGCGAAAGGTGCGAATATGAGCTTGGAATAATTTTCAGCATGGGCTTTTCCGGTTACTTCCTAATCGTCTGGGAATTCATCAACTGGTCAAAGAATAACGGCATACCGATTGGGCCGGGACGTGGTTCTGGCGCGGGTTCTCTTGTTGCCTACTGCATGAAGATTACAGACATTGACCCGTTCCGCTACAAGCTTATTTTTGAACGCTTCCTTAACCCTGAGCGTGTTTCCATGCCGGACTTTGACGTTGACATGGACTACGAATTCCGCCAGCGCATCATAGAACATACCGTTGACCTTTACGGTGAGCCCCAGGTAGGCCACATCGTTACCTTTGGTACGCTTAAGCCAAAGCAGTGCATTTCCGACGTGTGCCGAATACTGGACATTCCCCTGTCAGAAGCGGAAAAGCTCAAAAAATGCATTCCGGACAACCCAAAGGCAAAGCTAAAGGATGCATTCACGCCGCCTGATGAAAAGAATCCCGACAACGGCCAGCTAATTCCATATACCAAACTTGAGACGTTCAACAACGACCAGTCCAAATTCGACTTGTACCAAAAGCTCTTTGACTTGTGCAGGAGGCTTGAGAACGTAAACCGCAACACTGGACTTCACGCATCGGGCATGGTCATAGGACTTACGGCACTTCCTGACTGGGCACCGGTTTTCAAGGACGTTAAGACCGGAAGCAAGGCAGTTCAGTATACGATGGACATAATCGAACCGTGTGGCCTTGTAAAATTCGACTACCTGGGATTAAAGACACTTTCACTCATACGTTATGCTGAAAACATAATCAACAAGCACCTTCCGCCGGAAAAGGAAAAGTTTTCCATCGAGGACATTTCAGATACCGATCAAAAGACATTCGACTTGTTCTGCCGTGGTGATACTGTTGCGGTATTCCAGTTTGAATCCCCGGGAATGCAGAAAATCCTGCGTCAGGCAAAACCAGGCTGCATAGAAGAGCTTGTTGCCTTGAACGCCCTATATCGTCCGGGACCAATGGCATACATTCCGAATTACGTAGACGGTAAATTCAAGCCGGAGACAATACATTATCCCGACCCATGCCTTGAAGACATACTCAAGGAAACCTACGGAGTCATGGTCTATCAGGAACAGGTCATGCAGGTGTCCCAGAAAATAGCAGGCTTCAGTCTTGGTGGTGCAGACATGCTGCGTCGTGCCATGGGAAAGAAAAAGCCCGAAGTCCTTATGGGAAAGAAAAAGGAATTTGAGGAAGGTGCGGTTAAGCAGGGATTTACAACTGAACACGCCGATGAAATATTCGACATCATGGTGCCTTTTGCAGGATACGGATTCAACAAGTCCCACGCTGCTGCATATTCTGTAGTTGCATACCGTACAGGCTACCTAAAGGCAAATTTCCCCGCTGAATTCATGGCGGCCAACCTTACCAACGAAATCACTTCCACCGACAAGCTCCCGGCATACATCGAGGAAGCCAAGAAAATGGGAATCCCGGTAGATGCACCGGATGTAAACCGTTCTGATTCAATCTTTGACGTAGTTGACGGACGCATCGTTTTTGGACTCATGGGCATAAAGGGTCTGGGTCAGGGTGCGGCAGAGGCCATTGTAAAGGAAAGGACGGAAAACGGACCCTACAAGTCATTCATAGACTTTTTGGACAGGCTGGACATTCACGAGGTAAACAAAAAGGCCATAGAAGTGCTTATTAAAACCGGCGGCTTTGACCATCTGGATAAAAACCGTGCCACACTCCTTTTAAATTACGAGAGGGCGATTGAATACGAGGAAAAAAAGAAGAGCGGTTCGGAAAACGGACAGGCTTCCCTGTTTGAGGAAGCGGGCATTCAGGAATTTGTGGACTTTAAGTATGAGGACTGCGAGGAAATGCCCAAGATGGAAGCCCTGAACATGGAAAAGGAGCTTATCGGCTGTTTTGTAAGCGGACACCCACTTGATGACTGGAGGTCTGTGATAGAAAAATGCGTAACCCTGGACAGTTCCAATTTTGCTGTTGCGGCACAGGAGGATAAAAGTTTCAAGGATTCTCAGATTGCATCCGGACAGAGCATGTGGAAACTCAGGGATTCAGGCCGTCCTTATGTTGCCATCGGTTTGATTCAGGGACTCCGCGAGATTATGACAAAAAAGGGTAAGCAGATGGCATTTGCAAAGCTTCAGGATTTTAAGGGAGAAATAGATGTAACCTTCTTTCCTGATAACTGGGCTAAATTCAAGCCGATAATTAAAAATGAAGAAGTATTCGCCTTGAGGGGCAGGGTAGACGGCAGCCGTGACAATCCTTCGTTTATCGTGGACAAGATAGAGGATCCGCATGAACTGGAGGAAAAATCAATTACCAGCATTCACATTCAGCTGGATAACGGATTCAGTTTTGTCAGGGACATCAACCCTCTTAGAGATTTTTTATTTGGCGCTCAGGGCAATTGTTTAGTATATTTTCATATAGAGGTGGATGGATCTTCCTTTGTCATCAAGGCCAATACCCAGATGACTGTAGGTTCGGATCAGGAAACCGTCCAGACAATAAAGGACCTTCCATTGGTCAAAGATGTCTGGTGTGAATAAGTATAGACATATTATATAGGAGTTTTTATGCGCATTGTTTTTTCGATTTTGAGTTCTTTGGTATCACTTTATGCCCTTGTATGTTTGATTCGGGTTATCCTGACCTGGATTCCAAACATCAGTAATTCAAAATTTGCGAATGTCCTGTCACAGATTTGTGATCCTTACCTGAATCTTTTCCGTGGTAAAAAAATCCTGACTTTTGGTAGCTTTGATTTTGGTCCGGCTGTTGCACTCTGTATACTGGGTGGAATTGCAAGCATTTTAGCTTCTTTCTCCAGTGGTAATTTTTCCGTGGGACATCTTCTTGCTGTCATAATAGGTGTCGTCTGGAACATTATCTCGGCAGTACTTGGATTCATCATACTCATCTTGATTATCCGTTTGATCATCCTGCTTGTGAATAAAACTTCAGGAAGCAATCCTTTTGTAGATGCCATTGACCGCACGGTGACAAGTTTTGTCTCCAACATTACCCGCACTTTCACTGGTGGAAAAGCAGTGTCCTACAAGGCCCAGCTGATTACTGCCATTATTGCCCTGATTGTGGTTAATATTGTTGGATGGCTTGTCTTTAGCGGAATATGTGCATTGTTTGAGATGCTGCCATTCTAAAGAAACATGAAGCTCCGAGACCTTGGAACCGCAGTTGAACAGATTTCGGGTATAGGCCCCTCTACCGCAAAGTGTTTGGCCAAGCTGAACATTTTTTCGGTGGCGGATTTGCTTTCGTTTTATCCCCGCGACTATGAGGACAGGACAAGGCGGATAACACTAGCCGATTACACCACGGGAAAGGTTCATACAGTTGCCAAGGTTATGGCTCATGACTGGTTCGGTTATGGCCGCATGAAAACCCTTAAAATTGCCGTTAGCGATGGAACTGCATCTGCCTGGCTTGTGGCATTTGGCAGGTCATTTTTGGAGCGTTCCATTCCAGAAGGCAGCATAATTCAGATAGACGGAAAATTTGAGGTAAAATACAACAGCCTTCAGTCAACATCGTTTGAGGTTCAAAAGCTTGCAGATGACGGTGAACTGACCGAATGGATGGATGCGCCTGTTCCCGGAAGCCTTGTGCTGCCCGTCTATCCGCTAACCGAGGGATTGAATCAAAAAAACATTCGCAAGGCTGTGGCATCTTCCCTGAATCAATATGGCCGCGGAATTGAAGATGAGGTTCCTGCACACGTAATACAAAGCCGTTCCCTTTTGCCAAAAGCTCAGGCATTGGAGCTGATTCACAGGCCCAAGACTCTTGACGATGCAGTTAAGGCCAGGCGTACTTTGATTTACGAGGAGCTTTATCAGTTTGAATACAAGCTTGCCTCAAGGACTCTTGAACACAGGGGTGCTTTGCCCACAGTATCCGAGACGCAGATTTTTGAAGGTGCAGGCCAGAACACTCCCAATGCGGCCCCGTATTTTTCAACTCCAGAAATCAGTGAAGGCGACTTTAAGAAACAGCTTTCTCCAAGCCAGAAAAAACTCTATGAAAGGCTTCCTTTCCCATTGACCCAGGGGCAGATGAATGCAATCAGCCAGATGAACCGGGACATAGACAGGAGTCAGGACGAGTATAAAAAACTTCTTGAGCATCCCGATGAACTGACCAATTCCCCGTTTTCCATGCAGAGGCTTTTGCAGGGTGATGTAGGCTCAGGAAAAACACTTACTGCATTTTTCATGTGCCTCCGTACAATCGATTACAAGGGACAATGTGCACTTTTGGCTCCCACGGAATTGCTTTCACGTCAGCACGCGGAGAATGCCGCTTTAATGCTGGAACCTCTTGGCATAAGGGTAGCCTTTTTGACGGGAAACATAAAGGCTTCGGGAAGGCAGAATCTTCTTGAGGCCTTGAAAAGGGGAGACATAGACATTGTTGTGGGAACCCATGCCCTGTTCAGCAGGAATGTAAGTTATAAAAACCTTCAGCTTGCGGTTATTGACGAACAGCACAGGTTTGGTGTGGCACAAAGGGAATCCATTGTTGCAAAGGGACGTGTCACAGCCGGAGACAAAACCCACAGCCCGGATGTATTGATGATGAGCGCGACACCCATTCCGCAGACTCTTGCACTTACTGTCTTCGGTGATCTGGACATTACGGTAATACGGACAATGCCAAAGGGACGTAAAAGTGTAAAGACCTACCTGAGTGTGATGGGGCATGAGGATAACGTCTATCGTGCGGTAAAAAAGGAAATTGATGCTGGACATCAGGCATATTTTGTTTATCCGCGCATAGCAGATCAGTTCGGTGATGAAGGTCCTGATTCAAACTCGGGATCAGGTTCGGGAACGTTAAAATCCGCCGAGGAAATGCATGAGTTTTTGAGCAGCCGTGTTTTCCCCAATCATAAGGTTGCCCTCATACACAGCAAGGTTGACGAAGAAGAGCAGAACAGGATACTTAAAGATTTCCGTAACGGTACAATCCAGGTTCTTGTTGCCACAACTGTTGTAGAAGTTGGTGTAGACGTGCCCAATGCCACATGCATCGTAATAGAGCATGCAGACAGGTTTGGACTTGCAGAGTTGCATCAGCTTAGGGGTAGGGTAGGCCGCGGTACAGAGCAGTCCTATTGTTTTTTGATTTACGGTAAAAACATCAGCGAGGACGGCATTCAGAGGATGAAGGCCCTTCATGAAAGTTCGGACGGATTTGTGATTGCGGAGGAAGATTTAAAGCTAAGGGGCCCTGGACAGATGAGCGGTACTGCCCAGTCAGGCTATTTGTCCCTTGGAATTGCTGATTTGGTGCGGGACAAAGACATGCTGAACCTTGCCCGCTATGATGCCTTTGCAGAGTGCAGGAAGAATGCCTCAGGCAACGTATGATGCAAGACGTTCCATGCGTGCGGGATGCTGCATCCTTACTATGGCCTTTTTCTCTATCTGGCGGATTCTTTCTTTTGTAAGGTTGCACACGGCACCCACTTCCTTGAGCGACATAGGTTTGTCTCCGTTAAGACCGTAGCGCAGGCGGAGTACTTTTGCCTCATTTGGCCTTAATGAATCAAGTATTTGGGCAATGTCGTCCTTCATGGATTCGTTTATGGCGTGTTCCTCTGGGGATACTGAACTTGTGTCCTCCAGCAGGTCTCCCACTGACCTTGATTTTTCACCGTCACCGGACAGTTCTGCATCCAGACTTATCATGTCACGTGAAAGGTTTATCATCTCGCGGATATGAACCTCGTCCATTCCCAGCATTTTTCCAATCTCCATGACCTCTTCATCTTCGTTCTTTTTGTTGCCGATTATCTTGCGTGCCTTGTCAATCTGTACAAGCTCGTTGCACCTGTTGAGCGGAATGCGGATCATGCGGCTTTTTTCGCAGATGGCCTTGAGGATGGCCTGCCTTATCCACCATACGGCATAGGAGATGAAGTGGAATCCCTTGCTTACGTCATAGCGTTCAATTGCATTAAGTAGACCGATGTTTCCCTCGCTTATCAGGTCTATGAGGTCGAGGCCCTGATTCTGGTAGTTTTTTGCTACTTTTACGACAAAACGCAGGTTGGCGTTGATGATTTTTTCCTTTGCGGCATTATCTCCTTGAGCGGCTTTTGCGGCAAGTTCATTTTCTTCCTCGCGTGTCAAAAGGGGAATGCGGTTGATTTCTTTCAGGTACATGTTCAGGGTTGCTTTGTCGTTAATCATATTCTACGCTCCTTGCGGTTTTGTTTCTTAATTAAAGAATAGCAAGTATCGTGCCAAGTATTAAAAACTGTCTGGATTTCCTTAAAAAAGGATAAAATCAGTGAATTTTGAATGAATTTTCGTGCTTTTTGGGGACAATCAGCATGTCTGTCATGTTAAAGGTGGCATTTTGATACAGGAAGGATTTAGAATTTGAAGTTTTGGGTCAATTTGACGCAGTAAAAAAAAGACGGAAAAGCCATGATCCAGCTGTTCCGTCCGTAAAAGAATCTACTCTATGGTGGCAATGATATCTGAGTTTTTAAGGATCAAATAGTCCTCGCCGTCAATTTTGATGGCTGTTCCAGAATATTTGTCATACAAAACCTTGTCACCTGGCTTAACGGTGATTTTTTCCTTTTCAGTTCCAGGTCCAACGGCCTCTACAACTGCCTGCTGAGTTTTTTCCTGGGCTGTCTCAGGGATAAAAAGACCACCAGCTGTTTTTGTCTCTGCTGCGGCCTGCTTTACCAATACACGGTCTGCCAAAGGTTTTACTTTCATATTTTCCTCCATAAAAATCACAGGGACACCTGAATCGCCCCTGTATATCTATAATATACTAAAAATCCTGTCATTCGGCAAATTTTATTTGAGCAAATCTTGCATGAGCTGATCTCATTTGCTGTTTTCTTCTTCTTGAACCCTCTGTAATATGAACCTAGCCTTGTTGTGGGAAGGATTCAGCTTGATTGCATATTGGAGTGACCTTGCCGCACTGTGAAAGTCCTTGAGGTAATAGTTTTCTTTTCCCATTCGATAAAGGACTTCGGCTTTAACCTGCGGGTCTATGGCTCTTGAAGATGCCTTGTTCAGGTATTCAACTGCAACGCTGCCCTGTTTTGTTCCGGAATAAATGTTTCCCATGTTTATGTATGAGTTTACCACGGATTCGTTTTGGCCTGTTGAATTCATGACGGGACTGCGGTCTGAATATGAATCTATGATGTACTGGTAAATCGGGATGGCCTTTTCAAACCTGCCGTCATAAACACAGAACCATGCGGATATCTCGTTTTCCCATAGGGACAGTTCCTCGGGGTGGTCCCATGGCACAAAGGTCTCTGCCTTTTTCTTTTTCTTCTTCTTTGAATCATCTGTAGGCTGCCTTGATGCATTTTCATAGCGGGTGAAAAGGTCACGGGCTTCTTCGATATAATTGCTTTCAAGCAGTGTTACGATGGCATAGTGTACGATTTCTGCGGGATAAAGTGAGGTTCCCTGTTCGTTCTTTTCCAAAAGTGGCCATACGCGTGCAGCCCTTTGAGCCGGTTCCTTTATGGATGCGGCTTCTGCCTCAAGTATTTCCTGAAGCACGATTAAATCTGCAGACGATGTTTTGTCCTGTGCTGCCTGAATCAATGCAATGGCATCCTGGAGGGTTATTTCCGGAACTGCATTCTCTTTTTCCATCTTGAGTGTGGCAAGTCCTGAGGCCCTGATGCGGGCTGTCATCTTGTCATCCGGCGGACGGCGCATCTGCTGAATGGCAAATTCCCCGTAAGCGGCAAGACCCGGCCTGTACTCTGGGAAGCTGGTTACAAGATCATGGAGCCTTGAGTATTCTGTGTAATAGTCGTCTGTTATGCGTGAGTATAATGCGCTGTTTACATAAAGGATTGGAAGGATCTTGGAAGATTTAAGGCTTTCCTCATTACCTTCCACGTGAGCGAGGATTTCGCTTCTTGACTGTTCAGCATCCTGATCCAGGCCCAGAATGTACTGGTTGTCTGACTTTAATGCCATGAATTCAAGGCTTGTCTTAAGGTCAGTATAGTCCGGCGAATGCTTGTTGAGTGCGTCCAGGCTTTCTGCATAACGGCCGCAGTCAAAAAGAACCAATGCCCAGAAAAGCGCGTCCTTTGCATTTTCCAGCTCTGAAGGATATTTTGAGGAAGCTGAACCATAGTTTCCTACCCTCATGTCAAGAACTGCTGAGTTCCAGTTCCATTTGGGTTTCTTAGTTCCCCTGTAGGCATCCTCGTAAACCTTGCTGAACCTGCTGTCAAAGAAAACCTCGTTGAATCTTGAGGAATCCTTTTTCCATTCACGGTCCTGCTTGTTTGCCCTTCCACCAAAAAGCTCGTTAGCGCTCAGGTGCTCGTTTATTGCCCTGCGGAAAACTGCCTCCGCATAAATTGATCCGTATTTTGTTCCGGAAAGGGACTTTGATTTCTTTAATGCATCTTTTGTACGTCCCTGGTTCAAGAGAAAGTTTGAATATACAGCCGTAAGCTCAATAGATGAACGGTCTTTCTTTATGGCTGTCTTGATTATCTTTTCCGCCATCTTTGCGTCACCGAGAGTCTCATAGCGCTTGAAGATGCCAAGACGGTCAAGGGTAGTGCCTGCCTGCTTTGTTGCCTGGCTAAGATAGCTCATGGCCTGCCTTGTGTCACCGATGGAGATGGACTGGTCTGCCATATCCAGAAGGGAAGTGATGGAACCGCCCTCTGAATGTGTCGTACAGGAAAGTACCAGACATGACAAAACCACCGAGGCAGAAATTACCCTCAGTGGCCTGAATAGCGAACGTAAACTTAGTCTCTTTCTCTTTTTAATCTTCAACTTCTTTCTCTTTTCTGATATGATCCAGAACCGCATTTATGAACTTATAGGATTCGTCTGCTCCATATTCCCTGGCAATATCAATTGCTTCATCTATGACGATTGTCGGGTGGATTTCCGGCTGGAACAAAAGCGTAAAGCAGCTGATGCGTAGGATTGCAAGAGAAACCTTGTTCACCCTGCTGAATTCCCAGTTTTGCGTCAAGTGCCTTTTAATCACTTCATCGACTTCTTCTATATGGTTGATGGTTCCGGAAATAAGAATACGGGCAAAATCCACGGTATCCGCATCTTTCTCGGATTCCTTAAGATCTGCCCATTCCAATTTCAACAGCTGTTCCAGACTTTCTCCGCCCACATCATATGAGTAGAGTGCCTGGAACGCCAATATCCTGCCTTTTCTGCGTGACACTTTGAACCTACCAGGTAAGCAGTTTTGTCAACTCTGCACCAGTCTTCTTGCGGTCAACATTTGCTGCTGTGTCAAGGTTTTTGGCAATATCCTGAATTGCCTGTGTAAGGAAAGCTTCCTGTTTCTGTGCAGTAAGGTTCTGTTTGATGTAATCGTATACAGTAACAGTTGTTTCCGGCTGAATCTCGTCGCTGAGTGTGAGCATTTTTGCCTCATACTTCTTCTTTACGACATAGAACTGATACTGTGATGAATCTTCGTCAACCGGGCTTACATAGCCGATGCTGCGGTTGAACAGCTCAACAAGCTTGTCCATTGACCATCCCATGCTCTGGGCCATTGCAGAACTCTTTTGTACAAGAATGTTTCCTGCCTGATATGTTTTTCCGTTGTCAGAAGATGTCTTGATTGAGTCTTCCTTGGAACTGTCCTTTGTATACTGGTTGCGGAGGTCTGTAATTGTAGCCTTTGCCTTTACTGCATCATTTCCCTTTGGAACTACCACCAGGAAGAGGTTGAGCATGTCGCTTCTTACAAGCTGAGACTTGTTCAGGTCGTAGAAGTCACGGATTTCCTTGTCGGTAGCGGCGATTTTCTGCAAATCAGACTGCTTTTGTGACAGTACATACTGCTGCATTGTAAGCTGATTCTTGATTGTTGCCTTAAAATCAGCAAGAGACATGCCGTATGACTGCTGAATGAACTCATTGAGTGTTTTTCCGGTCTGGCTCTTTATCAGGTCAGAAAGCTGTGACTCGGTGACCTGCTGGCCCAACTGCTGTGAGAATGAACTGATGAAAGCGGCATCCACCTGAGAGTCGCTGATGGAGATTCCCATCTTGTTGGCAGCCTGTACGATGAGTTTTTCCTGAATCATTGTATCCAAAAGCTGCTTGCGCTGATCTACAGTAAGGGTCTGCTTTGAGCCTAAATTTTCAGCCTGCTTTTCCAGAGCGGAAGCACGGGTTTTAAGTTGTTTGAGGGTAATTGTCTCTGACTTGTTCAATTTAACCACAGCTAAAGGCTGCAGATCATTCTGTGCAAAGGCCGAGACTGCAATAGAAAAAATTAAAGCGATTCCAACAGCTATTCGTTTCATAAAACCTTCCTCTTTAATCAAAAAGACTTTGGACCAGCATATGCCTGCCCTGTTTCATAAATATAACAACCCCGGGTAGTTTTTGTTACACGGGAATATTGTAATTTTAAGATTCCAACGGTAAACCGCCGGAAATAACCGCACGGATGCGACGGACACCGGCAGAGCTGGACTGCTCCTTTACAATCTTGAAGTCCCCGATCTGTGCCGTGTGCTGGACATGAGGACCGCCACAGACTTCCTTGCTGAACCAGTCGGTCTTTGGGTCACGTCCAATCGTGTAAACCTTGACGCTTTCGCCGTATTTGTTGGTAAAGAGGGCCCTTGCCCCCTGATCCACCGCTTCCTGGACAGTCATGATCTCCATTGTAACCGGCAAATCTTCCTTTATCTTCTGGTTTACTATATCCTCAACTTTCTTGACTTCCTCGGGTGTCATCGGACGCTCAAAGGTAAAGTCGAACCTCATGCGCTCGTTGTCTATGTTGCTTCCCTTCTGGGCCACCTGATTTCCCAGCACGTCGACAAGGGCCTGCTGCAAAAGGTGGGTTGCGGTATGGTATTTTGTGGTAACGTCTGTCTGTTCTGCCAAACCGCCCTTTGCCTTGCCTGCATCCAGAGATTTTGAGGCCTCCTGGTGCTTTTTCTCCGCTTCCTTGAATCCTTCAACATCAACCGTAAAGCCGTGTTCTGCCCCCAATTCCTGGGTAAGTTCAAGAGGATAGCCGAATGTATCGTACAGGCGGAATGCAACCTTGCCTGAAATCTCCTTTTTCGGGTTTTTCATCAGGTTGGGAAGGAGCTTCTGGAATTCTGCCTCTCCCTTTTTGAGCGTATCACGGAACTTGTTTTCCTCTGCGGTAAGTTCCCTGTTGATTTTCTCTGAGTTTTCGGCCAGCTCCGGATATGCGTTCTTAAAGTTTTCGATTACGGGAACCGCCAGTTCTGCAAGGAATCCCCTGTCAATGCCCAGCTTGAGACCATGACGTACGGACCTGCGGATAAGTCGGCGCAAAACATAGCCTGCACCCACATTTGACGGAGAAACACCCCTCTGGTCACCCAAAATAAATACTGAGGCACGGATGTGGTCTGCAATGATGCGTACGCTCTTGTCCTTTTCTTCGTCAGAACCATATTTGTATGAAGTGAGTTTTTCGATTTCTGCAATGATCGGCTGGAAAACTTCTGTAAGATAGACGCTGTTCTTTCCCTGGAGGATGCAGTTTGTGCGTTCAAGGCCCATTCCTGTGTCAACGTTCTTCTTTTCAAGCGGAAGGAGTGTCTTTTCGTCCACGCGGTTGTACTGCATGAAAACGTTGTTCCATATCTCCATCCAGTTGGCGCTGTCAGTTCCCTTGTTTGAGCCTTTTGGTGGAAGTCCTTCTCCTACCCAATAGAAAATCTCTGTGTCGGGACCACATGGACCTGTAGGACCTGCAGCCCACCAGTTGTCGCTTGCGGGAAGATATGCGATTTTGTCTTCCGGAATGCCGTTTTCCTTCCAATATCCTGCCGCTTCCTCATCACGAGGGGCATTTTCATCACCTGCAAATACAGTGACAGACAGCATTTTTGGATTAAGGGCAAGCCATTTTGGACTTGTCAGGAATTCGTATGAAAAAGCGATGGATTCCTTCTTGAAATAATCACCCAAAGACCAGTTACCCAGCATCTCGAAACAGGTCAAGTGGCTTGGGTCTCCGACTTCATCAATATCACCTGTGCGGATGCATTTCTGATAGTCGGTGAGCCTTGTTCCAGCGGGATGTTTTTCTCCCAGAAGATATGGAACAAGAGGATGCATTCCTGCCATGGTAAACAGAACGGAAGGGTCATTTTCCGGTATCAAAGACTGTCCGGAAATCTCGGCATGATTTTTGCTTTTAAAGAATTCGATGTATTTAGAACGTAACTCGTTTGCGGTCATAATGCCTTATAATAGAACATAAAAGCCCTTTAGTCAATCATTGAATATTGGTTTCGGGGCATGTATCTTAATTGAACAGCCATGAAAAATCAAACATGGAAGCAAGTCCTATGTGGGGAGAAACCATTGCCCCATTGGTTCCGAATGAGGTCATGCATCCCGCCCGTATTCCTATTATCTCCGCAATATGAAGCATTACCGTTGCATCTACTAGAACGGCTCCACCAATGCCAAAGGGAGTGTTATCACCCGCATACAGGAAACCCTGTCCTCCGGCAGACAGATCAAGATATATAAAATCATTAAAATGCCATGAGACTCCACCCAAAAGCTTCAGGTCTCCCATGATTAAATCGTCCATACCGGAAACACCCATGCCAAAATAAATTATGGGGGAGAAAAAACTGTCCGGGCTTGTATGGATTGTAAGTCCAAGGTCAACTCCATATCCAGTGTGGCTTCCAAAATGACCATATCCGTTTATTGAATAGATTGTACCGTCCTCAGTTGCAGAGGCACATAGCGGAAAAGCAATGACAAGCGCCAGTAATATGATAAACTTCTTCATTTAATACTCCTTGCCGGAATCTCAGGATAACGACAGAGACCTCTAAAATCTCCAATCAAGTTAAATTATAGCATGAGACTGTATGGCGGTCAAGGAAATTATTCTTCCTCGTCTATGACAATAAAACCTTTTTCCAAAGCAGTGTTGAATAAAGTCTTTGTGTATTCAGAATTCCTGTTCTCGTCATAGTCCTCCAGATATCCGCCGAATACCCACCAGTATTGAGTTATGCTTTCTCCGTCCAGATCATTCAGGGCAATCCTGTACCATGGGGCCGTTATTCCGTCAATCGTGCTTTCGTCTGCTGTTTTGGCATCATAAGTCGTAACCATTCCCTTGAGCAAAAGGGTTGATTCATCCTTAAGTGTCAGGTAACCTTCTTCATCTATAACCTTTTGTTTCTCAGCTTCCTCAGTTTCCCCAGTTTCTTCTGTGGCAGCGGTATTTACGGTTTCATCAGCTGCATCCTGTGACTTGGTTTCCTTTCCACTGCATCCCAGTGTGACAATCATCATGCTCAAAATAAAAATATAAAATCCTCTGTTCCTCATGGTGATCTCCTTTGAATAAACTATAACATGTGTGCGGGGCTGGGTCAAGGAAGGGGTTAATGTTGAAATTTTATTTACCACACAGTAAAATCAATACAAATGAAACTCGGAGGATTAAGATGAAGAAATCATTTGTACTGTTTGTTGCGGTCTTGTTTGCATGCGTGGCTCTTTATGCCGGACCAAAGGAATATGTGGGCGACAGGAACATCAACCTACTGCAGGGATATACAACCATGGAAATGGACATGGTAAGTTATGGAAACACTGTTTACGAAGCATTCCTTGGAATGAACCACACGGACCTGGACAAGGGGACTCCAATCTTCATCAACAAATACATTGACAACAGATACAGTTCAACTTTGCAGATAGATGTCGAAGGCTTTGATAATTACGAGTTCAGTGAAAGGTTTACGCATTACGATTTCCTAAAGCTCTATGCTCTTGGTCCAAACGAAATCATACTCACTGTTTATTCCGCATTCTCAGACAACCGTTTTGCATTCTTCAGGCTCAAGGACGACAGGGTGGTGGCATACAAATCCTATAGCCTCAAAAATCAAAGGGCGTATGAAACACAGTACTATGCCTATGACGGAAAGGACACCGTTTATGTTGGGTTTGACGGACAGGTGAATTTTAAAGAGACAGGCTGGGATCTTTTCCTCCTTTCATTTGATTTGAACGGAAACCTAAAGGACGCCGTTACGGTTTATACAAATCAAAATGACGAGCTTGTTGGTCTTGCGGCTTTTGAAGACAATGTGTATTTTGAAATACGAAGGACTTTTGAAAGGCAGGCAGTCGTTCAGCTTGACGGAAAACTTAATTTCAAAAAAATCTGGGCATGCAAATATTACGGTTCGGACATCAGGTACATTTATTTGAAAAGTGGCGTTACAGGAGATGATGATATTTTCCTTGTACAAACTATAATGGAAACTAAAGATGCTGATGATAGCTTGGACTATCTTGCACGTTTTTCTGCGGATGGAAATTTCATAAGCTCATATAAGGTTATGGAAAGAACGTCAGATAATGCATACAATTACTGCAAGGAAAAAATAAGTGATGACGGCATTTTGTATTTTGGACACAGGACTCTGTATGATCCAGATGACTGGAAAAACAAGGAAGTAAGCTGCATTTCATATTTCATGGATTGGGACGGAAACAAGCTCTACGAAAAAATCTACAGGCAGCACGGTGAACTGGAATTTAAAAACTTTGCCAGTGTAAACGGAAAATATTTTTGCAGCGGAGAAAATTATTACGAAGCCGAGGGAATAGGCCACGTCGCCTACACATATCTTGTGGATGCAGAACCAGAGGATACAGATTTTGTCCACATGGAAAAATCCAGTTACAATCCATTAGCCATGCCACAGGATGAAGAAGCCAAAGAAAGCTATGACATTGAAATGGAATACTGGAACAGTTCGGTAAAGGTCGAGCCAATTGAAGTTCCCGCATGGGATTTCGGCTACACCATTAAACTAATCCGCCTCCCGCTCAGGCACATAAAGCCATTGTCCAAGTCTATAACGAATTCTATTCCTTTGTTTGAATTCTCTGAGAGGTAGGGATGGGTGAACTGTCAGCTTGAAGGATTTGTCTCTTGTGGAGCTGGCTCAGATGGTTCTGGTTCATAGACAACTTCAAACCCTGAATATGTTGTAATGAATCCAGTTCTGTCTCCTACTCCAAGAATGTCGTAAACCTTGTTCAGACGGTTTCGTATGGTTCCTTCTGTTCTGTTCAAATCGATTGCGATTACCTTGTACTGTTGGTTTGCCAAAACGCGCCTTAACATTTCTGCATCCGATTCTTTAAGCTCGTTGTATTTGGCTACATTGAGTTTTTTTGTATAATCAGAATTCCTGCTTGCATAGCAATATATGAAAATCATGCCGATAGCATAAACAAAGGAAAATGCAAAATCATAAATTAAAGAATAACATATGACAGCAGAACTGAATCTTAATCTGAAACTTTCTAGGATGACAAGTATTAAGGCTAAAATGGTGATTTTGATTTTGGCATGATTTCTGAAAAATCCTCGAAAGATTAGTATTGAAGTTCCAAGGCAATACATCATTATGCCCATAGAATTGTTGGATTCATTTGTAATGATGCTAACTGAATAATAAAAACATGCAATTGCCACAAGCATGAACTTTTGGGGAAAAATAAATACCAATATACCGAGAATCATGACAATAGTATTTATAATTAAATAATATAATTCTATTGGAACGATTGTATTGTCATCTGTCCTTAATGTAAATAAGAGTTTGAATATGTTTGCTGTGATTAGGAGAGCGACGGCAATAATGGCAATTATCCTTATTATGAGTTTTGCTTTCCTGCTGTACATGTAATTATTCATGGATGTAATTTTATAAAGGTTTTGACATTTTTTCAAGTAAAGCTGGAGCCGTAAAATGTAATGCCAATGTAATATTACATTTATATTACATCCATAGATTCATGTTACATTCGTAATATTCGCGATTTTGAACTTGAAGTCCAGGATTGTCCATTATATAATAAATCAAGAGTTAAACTTTGAAAAAAGGAGATGCGTATGATTCAATGGTCAGTTAAAAAGGCTTTTGCTACTGTGTTGACTTTTCTTGGAATCGGAACTTTGACTTCATGCTATGGAATGGCTCCAAACTATGCAAGGGTTGAAGGAACTGTAACATCATCAGAGGACAATGCTCCTGTGCGTGGAATTACCGTACGTGCTGTTGATTCTAATGGTGTTGAACTTGATCAAACCACTACATTGGAAGGTGGAATGTATTATCTTAATACAAGGTCACTTGGTTCCAAAGTAAAGGTAGTCTTTGAAGATCTTGACGGAGAGGAAAACGGATCCTTCAAAAGACAGTCAAAGGAAATCGGTCTTGTAGATTTGGATACAGAGCTTAATGTTGAGCTTGAGAATGCGGACGACGAAGAATAACAGACTCAGCCTCGGCGACAAGCTAAAAAGAAATGTATTTTCAATCTACCGCAAGGGCATTACAAAAAAGCATGAGCTAAACTACCTTTTTTGGGAATGTACGCTCAGATGTAATTTGAACTGCCGTCACTGCGGGTCTGATTGCCTTAAATCCTCCGGAATAAAAGACATGCCTCTGAAGGATTTTACCAAAGTACTGGACAGCATAAAATCAAAAAACACTGCCAAAAATCTTGCGGTTGCAATTACAGGCGGAGAACCTCTTTTGCGCGATGACCTGGAAAAAGCAGGACTTGAGATAATAAAGAGGGGATTCTCCTGGGGCATTGTTACCAACGCTCTTCTTCTTACCGAAAGCCGTTTCCGTTCACTCAGGCAAAGTGGTCTTACATCAATGAGCGTGAGCATTGACGGACTTGAGGAGCAACACACTTTCTTAAGGAGAAATCCAAAATCATTTCAAACTGTGGTAAACGCAATTGACATAATGGCGGCCGAACATAATCGTAATCCACAGACATTTATCTTTGATGTGATAACCTGTGTTCAGCATGGGAATATTGGTATTCTGCCAGAGCTGCGTGATTTTCTGATTCAAAGGGGAGTCAAAGACTGGCGGATATTTTCGATTTTCCCAACAGGACGTGCGGCCAACGAAGATCTTTCTCTTACACCGGACGAGTACAGAAACCTGATGGATTTCATTTACCAGACAAAGACCTACCGTAACAGAGAGGGAAAAGGAATACACCTTAACTATTCATGCGAGGGATATCTTGGAAGTTACGAGCTTAAAGTGCGGGATTTCTTTTTCTTCTGCAGGGCTGGAATAAATGTCGGTTCCGTGATGTGCGACGGCTCAATTTCTGCATGCCTTTCTGTAAGGGGAAAAGACTTTATCCAGGGAAACATTTATAACGAGGACTTCATGGACGTGTGGAATACGCGATACCAAAACATGAGGGACCGCTCTTGGGCTAAAAAGGGTAAATGTGCCAAATGCAAAAGCTGGAAATGGTGTCTGGGAAACGGACTTCACCTGTACGAAAATATGAGTTCACCGGCTGCACACTGCAACATGGACATGCTTTCTTAACAGGATATGGTTATATTTTAAACAAACCTGCGATTCTGGAAACTTCATTAAAATCAATCATCTCGGCGGCATCCTCAAGCTGATTAAGGAGTGCCTTGTTTTCTTGGCTTAATGAAAATCCACTGAACTTTTCCACGGCGGAATCCAATGCGTTTATGTCGTTGTGCGAACATGCATCAAGTATTTCCTGCTTTATTTCCTGGAACACGTTGGGGGAGATTGCCTTGGAATCGGAAGGTCCGGCTTTTTTTGCTTCATCTTCTTCAATTGATTTTTTAAGGGCTTCTCCGTATTTCCTGTACATGTCAAGAAGGAGTGGTGTCTTTTCCCTGATTTTTGTCATGGCATCGTCCGTGTCGGCGTTGTTTCCTAGATATTCAAGTTCTGCGGCAAGGTCGGAAAGCTTTAGGTTGCCTACAATTCTTGCGGAACTTTTTAGGGCATGAACTTTTATGGTGTAGTTCTTTATGTCGCCTTTTTCAAGGAAGTCATTGATTTCATTTGCGGAAGGTTCAACCAGACGTATGAAAGTTTTGATTATTGACTTTTCAACCCTGGAGCCATTTCCAGATGATTCTTCCATTGTGTTTGTGTCTGATTCAACAATGAGGTTTTCGGGAATCCATTGGCTAAGAGCATCGGCAAAATCTTTTCCCTGCACAGGCTTTGCAATAAATCCGTCAAAACCTGAATCCATGAACATCTTTACTGATTCGCTAACGGCATTGGCACTCAGGGCAATGATTGTACACGGTCCATCCTTGGAATCGGCACGGAAAGACTTTCCCTCTTCCTCCATGGAACGGATATTCTTAAGGACTTCAACTCCATCCATAACGGGCATCTGATGGTCCATGAAAATGATGTGATATTTTTTCCCATTCTTAAGTTTTTCAAGGGCCTCAAATCCGCTTGATGCAGTATCCGGCACGACCTTGAATTTTTCAAGGAATCCCTGTGCAACTTCTACGTTAAGCTCATTGTCATCGACTACAAGAACCTTTGCATCCGGGCATGAGAATTGTTTCATTTCATCGCTGTCGGCAAACAGGCCTGCAATTTCCGGACGGTTGAGTTCCGACATTGAAATGCCGTTGTTTTGTTCAAGCGAGAAAACTTCCGGATATTTTCCACCGGCGGTAATGTCAGATGCTGATTCCTGCGGGATGTTAAAGGAAAAGACCGAGCCCTTTCCGTATTCGGATTCAACTTCAAGAGAGCCGCCCATAAGACGCACAAGATTCTTGGATATGGAAAGTCCCAGACCTGTTCCACCCTTGGACCTGTTCATCTTCATGTCAACCTGCTGGAACTCTGCAAAAATCTTTTCCAGGTCTTCTTTTTTAATACCAATTCCGGTGTCGGAAACAGAAAAGCGGATGTAACCTTCTGAGTCTCCCTTTTCGGCAGAAATTGTAACCGAGCCTGTGTCAGTAAACTTTGTGGCATTTCCCGCAAGGTTTATGAGTATCTGCCTTATCCTAAGGTCATCACCGTTTACTTCGGCAGGAAGCGACGGATCAAGCTTTATCTTAAGGTCAACTTTCTTTCCCTGAATCTTTACAAGGCAGACGTTTCCCACATCATACAGCATTTTAAGAAGGTCATAGTCTGCGCATACAATTTCCATCTTGCCTGATTCAATTTTGGAAAAGTCCAGTATGTCGTTTATTATTCCAACCAGTGCAATGCCAGATGAACGTATCTGCCTTATCGTGTTTTTCTTTGAAGGCGGAAGGTCAAAGTCCATGGCAAGCTCGCTCATTCCTACAATCGCATTCATTGGGGTGCGGATTTCGTGGCTCATGTTTGCAAGGAACATTGATTTTAAGCTGTTCTGGTGGTCGGCATTTTCACGCAGCCTTTGGATCTCGTTTTCCCTTCGCAAGGTTGTAAGGATGTAGTATGCCCTGAAAAGTGAAATGAGGCAGATTGTGGCAACAAAGAAAACTCCGTATGGCATGTAGGGCTCGTAGGTAAGTTCCCAGCCAAAAGCATGCGGCATGATTTCAATGGCAGTGTAATAGACAATTGTGACGGGAATCATCACAAGACAGTCAAGGTACAGTACGGCAGAAGTGACAAGTGTGATGACGTAGAAGAAAGTCAGGTCCTCGCTTCCAAAGACACGGGACGTAAGGATGACCGCAAGGAAGCTTACTGTCTGAAGGATTCCTCCGTATATTTTTACCAGAAGGAGAAAAAGGTTTTCGTTGTTTTCAAGCCCCTTTTTTCTTTTGCTTCTGTAGACAATGTTTGAGATGAAGATGCCAATCGAGGAAAGTATTATGACGGCATCCAGAAACATGAATATCGCATACGCATTGATTTTCAGGAGATGTCCGTTGAATACATATCCCGCACGATCCGGTGAAAGAAACTTCCTGAAATCCGAGATGAATTCTGTAAGCAGATAGACGGCAAGTGCAGGAGGAAAAAGACGCAGACGAAAGCTGTTTGCCTCGTTTATCATCTTCTTGAATGCCGGAATCTCGCTTTTCTTTATGAATTCCTCTTTTACCATTATTAGAAGAATGCCTCTATTTTCTGAAGAAGGTGGGCTACACCGGCTGACTTCAAAATGTAATCCTGAGGATGGAGTGAAATGGCATTCTTAACCTTTTCCGCATCATCAACACCGGTAAGGAAGAATACGGGGATGTCGGCTCCCGCCTTATTGTTGCGTATCATTGCAAGTGTCTGCAAACCGTCTAACTCAGGCATCTGATAGTCAAGCAGGATAAGGTCCGGTTTTTCGTTTTCCAGGAACGAGAGTGCGTCATAACCTGATTTTACGACGGAAACCCTGAAAAGTCCGTTCAGGATGTTGCTCATTGAACGCAGGACCACAGGATCGTCGTCCACGATAAGGATGTGCTTTGGAGGTTCTTTTTCTACAATAGTGTTGCCTTCTGTCTCGTAAAGCTCGGAAATGTCAACGTCGCGTTCTTCAACCTTCCTGAGGATGCGGTTTATCTCTGAGAGGAAATCAGAAAGCTTGATTGGTGTCAATATGTAGCGGAGGATTCTTGCCTCAGTTCTTTCAAAATACTTGTGGAGTTCTTCCCTTGCTCCAGTAAGTATGAATGGGACCTTGTCCATGTCATGCAGGAGCCTTGCAAGTTCTCCTTTTTTATCCTGTGGAATGCCGGAAAGATGTACTACGATGAGGGATACGTCTCCGTTTTCAACAGCCTCGGTCAGAAGTTTTTCATCAAGCTCAATGTAATCACAGTCCAGCTTTGCCTTAATTCTGTCATGCAGGTGTTCATTTGATTGATATTTGCTTCCAGTAAACAGAACCTTTCCCATAAAATTCTCCTGATTGATTCAAGTTTTGTATCCTTTAATTATACACCTAAGTCAAGTTTTTTTGAAGAGGTCAACCTTATTTATTTCGGAATTAGGAATGCGGAATTATGGATGTGGAATGTGGAATTTTGAATGCTAATCTTGAATTTATATGGTCTCATCTTTTGTTTTCTGCTATAATGCCTTTAGTTTATGGAGGAATGGCATGTCACAGGAATTTGACCAGCTTCGATTATATATAGAAGAACATACTCAGGATATGGTGGAGCTTGAACGGCTCCTTACTTCGATACCAGCCCTTGCCCCGGAAAACGGCGGTGACGGTGAGGAAAAAAAGGCTCAGGCCCTGGAAAAATGGCTTTTGGATAACGGCATAAAGGACATCAAACACTACGATGCCCCCGACAAAAGGGTAAGCTCTGGGTACAGGCCAAATCTTGTGGCGACAGTTCCCGGAATCAACGATGATTATTCAATCTGGATATGCGCGCACATGGATGTGGTTCCTGTTGGTGAAAAAAGCCTTTGGAAAAGCGATCCATGGACCCTTGTTCAAAAAGACGGAAAGATTTATGGACGCGGAGTGGAGGACAACCAGCAGGGACTTGTAAGCGGAGTTCTTGCGGCCATGTCTTTTGTCAGGCAGCACATAATCCCCGAACATACAATAAAGCTTTTGTTCATGGCGGACGAGGAAGTTGGCTCAACTTACGGAATGAACTATCTTTTAAAGGAACACGAGGACATATTCGGCAAAAACGACCGCATCCTTATTCCCGACGGAGGGGACCCAAAGGGAGAGACTATCGAGGTTGCCGAAAAAAACATAGCATGGTTCCGCTTCCACACGATTGGTAAACAGTCCCACGGTTCAAGGCCGGATCTTGGGCGCAATGCAAAACTTGCCGCCGCTGACCTTGCCCTCAGGATAAATGACCTGGAGAATTTCTTCAACAAAAAGAATGACTTGTTCGATCCTCCATATTCAACTTTCCAGCCCACAATGCAGTTGAAGAACGTGGAGGGCGTAAACATAATCCCCGGAGACGACGTGTTCTGTGCCGACTGCAGGATAAATCCAGATTACACGCTTGATGAGGTCCGTGCCGAAGTAAAAAAGCGAATGAAGGAAATTGAGGAAAAATATGGGGTTACGGTAGAAGTGTCAGAGCTTCAGGCCGAACAGTCACTCCCAACTCCATCAGATGCACCGGTCGTGCTTGAGCTTAAGAATGCGATAGAAAGGGTTCATGGAATAAAGGCAAAAATCGTAGGAATCGGTGGCGGAACTGTTGCCGCAGGCCTCAGGAACAAAGGATATAACGCGGTTGTATGGAGTACGATGGACGAAACATGCCATCAGCCAAATGAATATGCCATAGTCAAAAACATCGCTCTGGATGCAATGACCATGGCATACATGGCAAGCCACTGAAAGGCCTGTTTTAGCGTATCTTGAGGAAGATGCCCAAAAGTGCGATTGAAATCAAAAGCTGAAGCGTAAGGAATTTGATGAGCACCTGTGCCGGAGACCATCCGTGGTTTTTCTTTACGTGATCATGGAGCGGGAAGCGTACGTTGCTGAAGATGTTTATATGGAAGAACCTCTTTAACGCAACCTTCAGGAGTCCAAGTCCACCGTCTATGAAAATCATTGTTGATGTTGCAAGAATCAGGAATGGGTTTCCGCTGAGCATTACGCATACGCCGATAAAGAATCCCAGGGCGCGTGAGCCTGCATCCCCCATAAGGACCTTGCTCGGATAAGCGTTGTGCCACAGGTAGCCCAAAAGGACGCCGGAAAGTGCAAAGCAGATTACAGCCCATGATGCTCCGTCTGTAAAATGCGGGAAATATTCGATAATCATGGATTTTGCTTCCTCAATGTCATGGCCGGGGAAAAGCAGGTAGCTTGCGATTTCTGAATGTCCAAGAACAATGTACAGGATGAGTCCCATCATTATCAGGGCAAAAAGCACCAGAGTAGAAGAAAGTCCGTCAACACCGTCCGTACAGTTTGTCGTGTTTACCGAGGCCCATAAAATCACAGTGCCGATGATAATGTACAGCCACACAGGAACTGAAACAGGATTTGTCATGAAAGGCAGCCAGAAATAAATCTTGCCCGCAGGAGAATCCCCCTTGATTGTAAGGGCAAGGACTGTTGCCGCCGCCACCGTCACCACAAGGTCAAGGAAAGCCTTGAGGTATTCGCCCCAGCTTTTTGTGCTCCTGTCGTCCAGAAAGCCTGTAAGCATCATGACCCATGTCAAAAACAGGATGCAATACTGCTGAAGGTTAAGCGGTACAATCAGGAAACATAGGATGACGAACATCGAGATGAACACAACACCGGAACCGGTTGGTTTTCCCTTTGCCGCCTCTGCCGTAAGCGTAAATTCACGTCCCCTGTCTGACGGAAGGAATTTATAGAATTTAGGAAGGAATTTCCAAACAAGAAAAAAGCCCACATAAAGAGCGGTGACAATAAGTACAGAATATGACTGTAAAAGTCTGGCAGGCCCCCAATTAAGCAAGTCGCCAAGATAATATAACATTTTTTACCCCTCTGGCCATCTGGCCTTTCAAAATGTACTATATTGTGTGTATTGTAGCAAAATAATCTGAATCATTCAAGCTAAGCGGGAAGTTTACTGTTTACAAAACCTTAAAATAAGACGAAAATAGAGGTATGGCAAAGAAAAAATTCAAATTTTTGTTTGATTCCCCGGTTGTGCTTACGATTTGTGCCGTAAGTGCCCTTGTCTGTATCCTTGACTCCTTTGCGTTTAAGGGAAAGGCGGTCGGAGCGTTCTTTTCATGTCCGATGGCTCATGGGGATGAAGCATTCAAGTTCTCAAATCCCATTCACTATTTCAGGCTTTTGTTTCATGTGTTCGGCTCATACGGATGGCAGGCCTTTTTTGTAAATACGCTTGCCCTGCTTGCCATGGGACCCCAGCTTGAGGAACGTTACGGCTCCCTTATGCTAGGCCTCATGTGCGGAATCTCTGTCCTTGTCTCGGGTGTCCTTACCGCATGCCTTGGTGTACAGCCGATTATGGGAACAATGTGCCTTGTATTCCTGATGATTTTCCTTGCCTCCCTTACAACCCTGAGTAAAAACAGCCTGCTTGCCTCATGGACTGCGGGGCTTGTAATCTATACCGCATATTCGCTTTATTCAGGCTATCTTAATCCAGCGGTACCAAAAAACGATGGAAGCAATTCGTTCATCTTCTTCATGCAGAGGAATGTTGTAACTTTCATAAGCATGGCGGGTGGCCTTTGCGGAAGCCTCTTTGGATTCCTTGTAGCACCAAAAAAACGTGCCGCACCAAAGAAAAAGCCTCTTGATGTTGATGACAGTACAGAATCATCTTCAAGCTGGAAAGAGCAGGTTGAAGAAACGGTTGTTGCCTCCCCGGAGAAAAAGCCAAAGAAAAAGAAGGCCAAATCATCAGATGATGACGAGGTCGTAATCGGAACAATTGAATTGTAAAATATCGAATACAGATAAAGATTAGGGAAAATATGAGTGATTTTAAATGCCATTTTTGCGAAGTGTGCAACGGAACTGGATGCATAGGGGAAATGCCCGGAATGGGTGGTCCCAACAACAGCACTAATTTCATCTTGAATTATGACGAATGGGATAAGGTTAAGAAAATTCCTGAAACGGTAATTCCAGTACACATAAGGCTTTCACCAATGACCGGTGGAGAGCAGAATGTAGGCTATGATGATGAGAGGCAGTTTTATTTTGATTTGATTGATGCCTGCGACGAAGCCGGAGTTGAACTGTCCATAGGGGACGGATGCCCTGACGAAAAGCTTTTGTTTGGAATTGAAGCCGTGCAGAACCGCCGTAAAGTTCACCCGGATTTAAAGACCGCTGTTTTCATAAAGCCGTATCCTGATGCAAGGATTTATGAGCGTATTGAATGGGCTTCTCCTGTTGCAGAAAGTATCGGAATCGACATAGACAGCTACAACATCGTGACCATGCGAAATCTTGTACATCTTGAACAAAAGACACCGGATCAGCTTAAAGAGATAAAAAAATACCTTAATTCCAAGGGCCTCCCTTTTGCAATCAAGGGAATCTTTAAGGAATCTGACATGGAAATAGTAAGGGAAGTCAAGCCGGACATTGCATACATCTCAAACCACGGGGGCAGGGTAGAAACGGTAAAGGGAAGTACAGCCGAATTCCTGGCACGTCATTCTGCCGAACTAAAGTCAAATAGCGGAGAACTGTGGGTTGACGGTGGAATCCGCAATGCAGAACAGGTTCAAACCGCGGCATGTTACGGGGCCACAACCGTAGCCCTGGGACGTCCTTTTGCAACTGCCATCTGCCGTGACAGGGAAAATGAAGTCAAACAGATAATGAAAAAACTCTGCACATGGGAGAAATAAAATGCCCAAAGCCTCTGAAAAAAAGTATATTCTTGCACTGGATCAGGGAACAACTTCTTCGCGTGCCATTTTGTTCAATTCAAAGGCAAAGAAAATTGCAAGCGAGCAAAGGGAATTCACACAGTATTTTCCAAAGCCGGGTTGGGTTGAGCATGATGCAAAGGAACTTTTCTTGTGCCAGCTTACCGTTGCCCAGGATGTGCTTAAAAAGGCAAAAGTCAAGCCCGACCAGGTTGCTGCAATAGGAATCACAAATCAGAGGGAAACCGTTGTTCTGTGGGACAAGAGGACTGGGGAACCGGTTGCCAACGCCATAGTGTGGCAGTGCCGCCGGACCGCAGAAAAAGCATTAAAGCTTAAGCAAAAATATTCTGGGATGATTCAGAAAAAGACAGGGCTCATTCCGGACGCATATTTCAGCGCCACAAAAATCCAATGGCTTTTGGACAATGTTCCGGGAGCAAGAAAAAAGGCGGATAAAGGAAACCTTCTTGCAGGAACAATCGACACATGGCTTTTATGGAAGTTAACCGGCGGCAAGGTCCACGTAACCGACTATACCAACGCAAGCCGTACGATGCTGTTTAACATACATACCCTGCAGTGGGATGACGAGCTTCTAAAGCTGATGAACATACCCAAATCAATTTTGCCGGAAGTCAAGGATTCCTCATGCGTCTATGGTGTTACGGACAAGAATACATGCGGTTTTGAGATTCCAATTGCATCATGCATAGGAGACCAGCAGGCCGCTTTGTTCGGACAGGGATGCTTTAAGAAGGGCGACGTAAAGACAACCTACGGTACCGGCTGCTTCATGCTGATGAATACAGGTTCAAATCCAATTGAATCAAAAAACGGACTCCTTACTACAATTGCAATAGGCATGGACGGAAAGGTTCAATACGCTCTGGAAGGTTCAGTCTTTATGGGTGGGGCTACAATCAAATGGCTACGTGACCAGCTTGGAATAATCCACAGTGCCCATGAATGTGACCTTCTTGCCGAATCAGTTCCTGATGCAAACGGCGTATATCTTGTTCCTGCATTTACAGGTCTTGGCACTCCATACTGGGACCCTTATGCCCGTGGAATCCTGATCGGTCTTACTCGTGGAGTAAACAAGGCCCACATCTGCCGTGCCACATTGGAGGCCATTTCGTTTCAGGTAAAGGATTTGATTGAATGCATGGCGGCTGATGCCAAAATCAAGATCAAGGAAGTAAAGGTAGACGGAGGAGCCTGTGTCAGCAACGTGATGATGCAGTTCCAGTCCGATATCCTGAACCGCCCTGTATTCAGGCCAAAGAATGTCGAAACCACAGCCCTGGGAGCCGCATTTTGTGCAGGACTTGCAATTGGAATGTGGAAGGACAAGAACGAAATACTGGAAGTTGCCGCAACAGAAAAAATATTTACTCCAGTTATGACACCGGAAAAAAGAAAATCGATTTATAAATTATGGAAAAAAGCCGTGGAACGCAGCAAGAACTGGGACGAACCACGGCCATAAGTTTAAGCTATTTCGCAGATCCAGCCTTCGGGGGCCTTTTCGGTTCCCATCTGGATGCCTGTGAGTGTTTCACGCAGCTTTCCGAGCACAGGACCGATGTCATCCATTCCGGACGGAACCAGTATGTCCTTTCCGTGATCAGAAATCTTTCCGATTGGAGAGATGACAGCGGCAGTTCCACAAAGACCAATCTCAGCAAAATCAGCAAGTTCAGCCTTGTTTACCTGTCTTTCCTCAACTTCCATGTGAAGGTACTCTTTTGCAACAACCAGAAGGGATCTTCTTGTAATTGAAGGAAGGATGCTGTTTGACTTTGGTGTAACAAGCTTTCCGTCTTTTGTAACAAGAAGGATGTTTGCACCACCTGTTTCTTCAAGATATGTGTGGGTAGCAGGATCCGTGTAGATGTTTTCTGCATATCCGTTTTTGTGTGCGTCAACGATGTTGTGGAGGCTCATCGCATAGTTCAATCCGGCCTTGATGTCTCCGGTTCCATGTGGAGCGGCACGGTCAAGGTCAGAGATGCGTACGGTAATCGGCTTTACGCCACCCTTGAAATAAGGACCTACTGGAGTAACCAGAATCCTGAACTGATATTCATCTGCCGGCTTAACACCGATGACAGCGTTAGATCCGAACATGTAGGGGCGGATGTAAAGGGTTGCCCCTGAGCCATAAGGTGGAACAAAATCAATGTTCGCCTTGACTGTATCGACTACAGCCTTGATAAAGCGATCCTTGGGGAATACAGGCATCTCCAGCCTTTCGCAGGAATCCTTCATTCTGTCTGCGTTAAGATCCGGGCGGAAGCATACAATTTTGCCGTCTGCCGTAGTATATGCCTTGAGGCCCTCAAAGCATGTCTGGGCATACTGCAGTACTCCCGCACATTCGCTGATGGTGACGGTATGGTCGGAAGTAAGAGTTCCTTCGTCCCATGCACCGTTTTTGTAACAAGACACAAAGCTTTTGTGCGTCTCCATGTAACCAAAAGGCAAGTTGCCCCAATCAAGATTTTGTGTTCCCATATTCATTACCTCTTAGAATCTTACTTTATCACTAAAAAGGGTATTGTGCAAGATATGGCATATAAATCTTGCACATTCAAAACTCGCTTTATTCCTTTACTAATTGAATGAAAATGCCGATATATGATAAGGGATTTTTTAATTTTTTGTTTTATTAACAAGGACGGTGATATACCATGCTGATGCAGACTCGGTTTTCTGGGCAATCTGAATATATAATCAAGAAACAGTACGCTATTTCTGCGGACGAGAAGATAATTTGTGGAATTTGGATACATTTAAGAAGAAAGGGATTTGTCTTCACCGACAAGGGGTTTTACTGGAATCTTCCGACCTCAATCATAAATGCAGCAGGAAAGCAGGAAGTAACTGTTCCTTCAAATATCCTTACAGAAAACAGCGGCAGGCTTAAGGTTGCCATACTCCACAAGGAGAACCAGAGCCACACGAACCATTCAGTTGAATTCCTTCAGTTTTCCACAGACATGGGACGTGTTCAAATAAAACTTGAGCCAATAACAACAGATGATGCCTCGATTTTGCGCCGTATCTTCATTGAATATGCCGCTAGAGGAAAATTCCCCTATGACAACTTAAAGCAGTCTCCGCTTGAATCATTCTCCATGGTGGCAAACGGCCTGCTTGATTTTTTCCAGGCACCGCTAAAAGGCTATAAAAAAGAAAAGGTAGAGAAAGAAGAGCCGGAAGATCCTATGGACAAACCGCAGATGATCTCTGTCGGAAGAAGTCATTCTGTCTCTGATGTAAAGTCGTATTTTTCTGCAAGGGTAAGGCGTCAGATAACACCAAAGGCTGTGTTCAAGAATGTAATGCGTTATGTAGGTGACATTATTGCGGACATTCTTTTCTTTGCAGGTTTGATAATTTCGGTAAAGCCCATCCTGCTTTTCCAGAATACCTTTAAACCGCATAACATCATTTCTGATTTCTTTTACAAAATCGGTTCCCTGCTATTCTGCTTTGATACTACTTCCAGCATCAAGCTTGGTGATATTGAACTTCAGCATACAATAGTGGAATCAATCCTGTACAGACGGAATTCACTTTTCGCCCTTCTGTTCATCCTCTATATTTTAATCAGGCTGTCTGTGATTTTGATTTCCTGCAAGCCTGGAGGGAAAAAATTCCCCATCGTACTTTTGATTGCAACGATTCCTCTGACATTGCTCATTCCGAATCATTTCACCATCTTTGTAATCCTGTGCTTTATAATCTATGTGCTTATTCAAATTGGACTGGACATGGACTGGATTCATCTGTTCACCAAGATAATAGTGTCGGGAATATGTCTTTGCATGGTCTTCTATTTCCTGCACCTGTTCAATTATCCCAACTTCATTGAATATATGGGAGTTCTTGTACAGATGCTTTCGTTAAAGTCTGGTCTGTAAGGGACGTCATTGCCGGACTTGATCCGGCAATCTTTCCGTTTTTATTTCGTAACGTTGAACTTAAAGAACAGAACGTCTCCATCCTGAACGACATATTCCTTGCCTTCCTGACGGTATTTTCCGGCTTCCTTGATTTTTGCTTCGGTGCCGTACTGCCTCAGGTCATCAACAGTGTATGCCTCCGCCTTGATAAAGCCTTTTTCAAAATCAGTGTGGATTACACCCGCTGCCTGTGGTGCCTTGTCGCCTGCATGAATTGTCCATGCACGGCATTCATCAGGACCGCCAGTAAAGAATGTCCTCAATCCCATAAGGTGGTATACTGTGCGTGAAAGAACTGTAAGTCCGCTTTCCTTGAGGCCTACGCTTTCCATAAAATCACGCCTGTCGTTTTCGTCGGTTACATCAGAAAGGTCGGATTCAAATTTTCCGCAGATTACGATAACCTCTGATTTTTGTTCGGCGGCAATTTTCTTTACTGTCTCTACGTAGTTGTTTGTTCCAGCCTGGATTGTGTCTTCGTCAATATTGCAGACAAAAACCTGTGGCTTTATTGTAAGAAGATGCAGGTCATATATGGCTTCACGTTCTTCATCTGTAAGTTCTGCTATGCGTGCACATTTTCCGTCGGTAAGAAGCGGCTTGATTTTTGCAATTGCACTGTTGTATGGGGCAAGCCTTTTTTCCTCTTCCTTTCCCAACGCACGGATTTGCTTTGTGATTTTTTCCTGTCTTTTGTTGATTGTATCCAGGTCTGCCTGTGCAAGCTCAAAGTCGATTGTAAGGATGTCGCTTTCCGGGTCAATTGGAGCGTCCGTCTTTGCATCGTCCCTTACATGCTGGATGTCTGGATTGTCAAAACAGCGTACTACGTGTGCAATTACTGTTGTCTCGCGGATGTTTGCAAGAAATTGGTTTCCAAGACCTTCACCCTTGCTTGCTCCCTTTATCAAACCTGCAATGTCAACAAAGTCAACACTGGCTGGGATTTTCTTCTTAGGGTTGAATACGGATGCCATAAAATCAAGCCTTTCATCAGGAAGGTCTACGACACCGATGTTAGGGTCTATCGTACAGAACGGGTAGTTTTCGGCAGAAGCTGGTGCCTTGGTCAAAGCACTGAAAATAGTCGATTTTCCAACATTAGGGAGTCCTACAATACCACAAGTCAATTTCATGTTATTATCCTCAGAAACAAATAATACAAATATTATAGTGAATTTTTACATTTTATGGAACAGCCTTGACAAAACAAAATGCTTGCCAATTCACAAAACTGTGGTATAATGAAAAAAGAGTACCGAGCAAAATCGGTCAAGGAGGTTTAATGGCTAAACAGCAGAGGACATGGGGAATCTTTATCATTCAGCTTTCCCTTGCAATTTATCTGGTCGTAACAGGACTTTTCTTGATTACATCAAGGTGGGGAGCATCAATTTCTTCTTATGAAGTTGGAACACTTGCTTCTTTCCTTCCAAGTGGTGCACGTGAGATTTGCAGTATCATCCTTGGCATCATCTTGATTCTTTGTGGAGCATGTTTCCTTATCAAGGCATTCGGCAAGGATTTGGGAAAATTCGACGACATAGTAAAGATTGTAACACTGATTATCTGGATCATCGTAACTGTAGTTGCATTGGTAACTTATGCTAAGACAGATTTTGCAAAGGGCGGAAGCATTTTCCACTGGCTTTTGTCTCTTGCTAAGAACGGTTTGATTATCGGTGGCATCATGACGATCAAGAAGGGCGAGTAATAATTCCCCTCTGCTTATATGACCGGATTCGCGCTTGTGGGTCCGGTTGTTTTTTTTGCGTTTTCATTGAACTGTGTTATCAAATCCTTTTCAAGTGGCTTGTAAAGAAGTTCCTTTTCCAGATGAAGGAAAGCCGTCCTGCTTATGTTGGATGCTCCGTAACGGGCGATGTTGTCCGTATATACCTGACTGTCGATCATTTTTCCGCCGCATTCCTTAAAGCTCCGTGCAAAAACGGTAAATGCCGCCTTGGATGAATTGTCCTTTTTGGTAAACATGCTTTCGCCAAAGAAAACTGAACCGATCAAAACTCCGTAAAGTCCGCCGACAAGTTCCCCATCCTGCCATGCCTCAACGCTGTGTGCATATCCCTTTTTGTGAAACTCCGTGTATGCATGAATCATCTTGTGACCAATCCATGAACCGTCCTGCCCCTTCCTTGTGACATTCCTGCATTCTTCCATAACTTGAGTAAATGCCTTGTCCATCGTGAAGGTATACGGACAGTGCTTTAGGAAACGGTCTATGCTTTTGGGAATGTGCAGCTTTTCCATCTGCAGGCAAAACCTTATGTGCGGATTGTAGAAAATTACAGGCTCACCCTCGTCCTCGTTGAACCATGGAAATGATCCCTGCATGTAAGCCGAATACAAAAGCTGAAGCGGAAGTGTCTCTATTGCAAACGTGATGTCAGGATATTCCGGAAAAAAAACACCCGGTGGTGGAAAGGGAAGAATGACATCGGGATTTAGGAAATCATGAGGAATCTTTTTGTACAGTGTGAACAGGTCTTCATTGTTCTCCATTATTTTCCTGCATCCTGATTTATGGAGTGAAAGTCAAAGGCGATTTTTCCGTCTTTTGCACTGACAGTAACTTTACCGCCAGAACTTAGTTTTCCAAACAATATTTCGTCAACAAGAGGACTTGCAATTTCTTCTTCAACAACACGCTCAACATTTCTTGCACCATATTCCCGGCTGTAACCTTTGTCGGCAATTAACTGAATCGCGGATTTGTCTGCCTTGAGCTTTATCTTTTTTGACTTTAATCTTTCTGCAATTCTGCTGACTGCTTTTTTTGCGATTCCTTCAACTATGGCAGGAGGAAGATGTGCAAACGGAATTATCGCATCAAGCCTGTTGCGGAATTCAGGAGTGAACTGTTCTTCCACCGCATGCTTTAAGGTTGCCTCATCGTTTTGATTCTGGGAAAGGCCTGCAAATCCAACTGCACCTTTTTCCATGTCACGTGCACCGGCATTGCTTGTCATGATGATCATGCAGTTCCTGAAATCTGCTTTTGTTCCATGGTTGTCGGTAAGGGTTCCGTAATCGAATATCTGAAGCAATACATTGTAAATGTCGGGGTGAGCCTTTTCAATTTCGTCAAACAGAATGACTGCATGGTTTTCTTTTCGCACTGCCTTTGTCAGGATTCCGCTGTCGTCAAATCCTACATATCCCGGTGGGGCACCAATCAAACGGCTTACGGTATGCTTTTCCTGATACTCGCTCATGTCAAACCTAAGGAGTGGTTCATTCAGGGTTTTTGCAAGAACTTTTGCAAGCTCTGTTTTTCCCACACCAGTTGGACCAACAAATAAAAAAGAAGCCTCTGGTTTGTCCGGGTTGCCCAATCCTGAACGTGCCTTCTTTACCGCAGTACACAGTTTTTCGATGGCCTTGTCCTGACCCAAAACCTGTGAGCTCAAAGTTTCTGACAAATCCTTGAGGTTTTCCTTTTCGTCAGTTGTCAATGTTTCAAGCGGAATCTTTGTAAGTGCGGATGTCACTTTCCTTATGACGTTTGCATCAACTGTTTTTTCACTTGAATGAAGTTTAAGGTATGAGCCTGCCTCGTCAATTAAATCTATGGCCTTGTCGGGAAGCCTTCTGTCTGTTATGAATTGAATGGAAAGGTCAACGGCTGCCTCAAGTGCATCAGCTGTGTATTTAACCTTGTGATATGATTCGTAGCGTGGGGCAATTCCCTTTAATATCTTGAGCGTTTCGTCCCGTGTAGGTTCTATTATGTCAATCTTTTGGAATCGTCTGGACAGGGCGCGGTCTTTTTCAAAAATCCTTGTGTATTCATCAAAAGTTGTGCTTCCAATGCATCGTACCGTGTCATCTGCCAAAAGCGGCTTTAAAATGTTTGCTCCGTCAAGTGTGCTGTGGTCTGCGGTTCCGGATCCAATGAGAGTGTGTATTTCATCGATGAATAAAATTGCCTTCTTTTTTTTCTGAATCTCCGTAACAATTTTTTTTAGGCGTTCCTCAAATTCTCCGCGGAATTTTGTGCCTGCAACAATGGTTCCCATGTCAATTGAATAAACGGAAAAATCCTTTAGTAAATCAGGCACCTTTCCCTGAACAATCATTTGAGCAAGACCCTCCGTGATGGCTGTTTTGCCAACACCTGCGTCACCTACATGAAGCGGATTGTTCTTTGTCCTGCGGCATAAAACCTGAATGGTCCTGTCTATTTCATTTTCGCGTCCCACAAGTTTGTCAAACTTTCCTTCGCGTGCTTTTTGGGTTAAGTCTGTAGCATATTTTTTCAAGAATGAATTGTCTTCCTTGTGTCTTGTTTCAGTTTTCTTTGATATTTCTTCTGCTTCTTGAACACTTGTATCCTTTAGGATGCCTGATCTTAAAATCGAGACATTCTCAAGGAGCTGCATTTCTTCTATTCCGTTTTTCTTAAGGAAATATGTACAGTAGAGGTTTGGCACATAGAGCATGGCCACAAGTATGTCCAGTGTACCGATTGATTTTTTATCTGCGTTGGAACATTGTATTGCAGCATAGTCAATCAGGGAATTAAAACCATCAGTTACAAAAGGCTCGTGCTGTTTTTTCGCATCTTTAATTACCATTACTTTTTCTTTGATATAATTCTTTACATCACTCTTGATTTTATCAGGATCAACATCACAAGAGGTAATGACTTCGTTTACTTCTATGTCAGAAAGCAATGCCAAAAGCAAGTGTTCCGGCGTTATGAATTCATGATGCTGCTTAAGGGCATTCTGGTAGGAGGAATCTATGCATTTTCTTAATTTCTCGTTAATTTCCATTTTATCTTTCCAAAAAAATTATGCTTTTACAACAGTGCATTGCAGCGGGAATCCTTCTTTGCGTGCAAGGTTCATCGTCATGTTTGATCTTGTAACAGCAATGTCATAAGGATAAATTCCTGCGGTTCCCATGCCTGTCTTGTGAACCATTTCCATTATGGAGACAGCTTCTGCACTTGACTTGTGAAATATGGTTTCAAGAACCTCTACTACAAATTCCTTTGTAGTGTAATCATCGTTTATCAGCAGAACCTTGTAATCATCAGGAGGCTGAATTTTTGTTTCTTGAATTGTAGAAGACCAGAAATCACTTTCGTTTTCAAATCCCATTTTCTTTAATTCCTTTCCAATTCATTTTCTTGAACGGCCAGGGTTCAAGTTCAAGTTGATTGAATAAATCAGACAAACTGATGAATTTAACGCTTTTGTATTTGGGAAGATCCATCCATGAAGCCTTGTGTCCCGAATCTTCCATAACATAAGTGCAGTTGGGGCCAAGCTTTTCAACTATGACTCCACCGTGGTTATATATCAATCTGAATAAATCGACCTTTTGATTTAAATCCCTTTTTCTTGATACGTTGAGCTTGTATCTGCCATTCAATTTTGTACTTAGTGGGGTAGGGTTTTTCTTGTAATATAGCTCACGGATCTGCTCTTCTGTAATTTTCTTGAATGCATTGATGTTCCTTCTTTCTATGTCCTGTTCAACTGAGCGCAAAGCATTGAAGTTAAATGCAAGAAATTCCTTTAGGCTCATTTTTTTTGCCTGACACATTTTCTGGACAAGAAGCATGGTCATCTCGGCATCATCACTGCTTTTGTGTGCGGTAAAACTGTCTGTGTCGATGTTGTAGAATTTAAGCCATGCGCTGAGTCCGTTGTGGTCGTTGTTCAATCTGTCTGCTATGATTCGTGAATCGTAGGCCATAAAATCAAACTGGGCAAGGTTAAAATGATTGCATGCACATACCAAAAAATCTATGTCGTTTTCAACTGCAAATCCAAGCACTTTCCGGTTCTTTTCTGTCAGGAGCTTCTTTATTCTGTCGTAATAAAACGAAAAATCAGGTTGAGACAAAAAATACTCTTTTGGGTAGGCAAGACAACATTTGGATTTGGGGTCAAATAAAATGGGCTCAAACTCGGCACGTGGATTCATTACTATATCTTCTTTTCCCAGGACATTAAAACTCTGGTCGCAAATTACATATCCAAATGAACAGATATGCCCGTCGCCACCAATGCAGTTGGAACTCTCTATGTCAAAAAAGATATATGTTTCTTCCATGCTCATGACCTAAAGACGTTTTCCGTTCAACTCTCCGGGTACGCTGATAGGATATTCGCCTGTAAAACATCCCCTGCAAAAACCGCATTCCTCAGGATTACATTGACGGCAAGCTTCCATTAAACCTTCCGGGGAAATAAAGTTAAGAGAATCCGCTCCAATTTCCTTGCAAATCTCTTCTTCATTGTGGTTGCTAGAAATCAATTCTGCCCTGGTTGGAGTGTTGATTCCGAAATAACATGGATATTTAACCGGTGGTGATGAAATTCTGAAATGAACTTCCTTGGCACCAGCCCTGCGTAAAATCTGAACAAGACGTTTGCTTGTAGTGCCACGTACGATTGAATCATCAATGACAATGACACGCTTGCCGTTTACTACAGAACGAACAGCATTAAGCTTTACAAAAACCATGTTCTCCCTTTCTTTTTGGGTTGGTGCAATAAATGTGCGGCCGATATATTTGTTCTTGATTATTCCGCTTGCATAAGGGATGCCTGTCTTTTTTGAATATCCCAAGGCTGCTCCAACACCGCTGTCAGGAACTCCGATTACAACATCAGCTGCCACTGGATTTTCCGCCGCAAGTATTTCACCCATTTTCTCTCGTGCTTCTGTTACGGAAATTGAATCAATTACGCTGTCGGGACGTGCAAAATAAATGTATTCAAAAACACAGGTTTGTTTTGAGGTATGTTCTCCAAATTCAAAAGAAAGGACACCGTCTTCGTTAATGATTACTATTTCACCCGGATGTATGTCGCGGATATAGGTTCCGTTAACTGCATCGATGGCACAACTTTCACTAGCAAGAATCCATCCGTTTTCTACCTGACCAAGACAAAGTGGACGTATTCCGTTTGGATCCCTTGCTCCAATAAGAGATTTTTCCGTCATGACAACAAGGGCAAAACTTCCCTTGATAACCTGAATCGTATCTGTCAAGGAACGTTCAAGTCCCTTTTTGTAACTGCGTGCAATCAGTTTGACGATTATCTCCGTGTCGCTGGAAGAAAGAAAAGTGCATCCTGAATCCTCAAGCATTTCACGAAGCTGTTCTGAATTGACAAGTTGTCCGTTGTGTGCGAGTGCGATTGCTCCAAGCTTTGATTTTTGAAGCATGGGCTGTGCATTTTCCAGTGACATGCTGCCTTGTGTTGCATAGCGAACATGACCACATGCTATATGGCCTTTAAGTGATGTAAGGTTGTCCTTGTTAAAGACTTCCGCACAAGTTCCAAGCTCTTTGTGCATTTTGATTTCATTTCCATCGCTGACTGCGATTCCTGCACTGTCCTGTCCCCTGTGCTGCAAGGAATACAGTGAGAAATAGGCCATGCTTGCGGCTTTTGTCTCATCTGTTTTTTCATTCAGATAAATACCTACGACTCCACATTCATCATGCAATTTGTCTTCGTTCATGGCTCCCCTCACTGTTAGGTTGGATTAAAATGTATATCCTGTTCCGCCGTTTTGTTCAGCCTGAGCAGAAAGGTTTTTGCGGAATTCCAAGAGTTTTTGCTTTAATTCTGGATACTTTACTGCAAGGATTTCTATTGCAAGATATGCTGCGTTTTTTGCATTGTTGATTCCAACGCTTGCAACCGGAATCTGGGGTGGCATCTGTACGACAGAAAGAAGTGCGTCCATTCCACCAAGCCCGTTTGAGACACCCGGGGTTACACATTCAAGAGGAACTCCCACAACTGGAAGCACTGTGTTGCCAGCAATTACACCTGGAAGTGCGGCACTTAAACCTGCACCTGCAATGATGCATTCAAAACCTTCATCTTCAATCTGATGAATGGTTTTTACGAGGAGTGCTCCTGCGCGATGTGCTGAAATAATGAATGCCTTGTATTCAACTCCAAATTCGCTGAGTACGTCGGCGGCCTTTTTCATTGTCTGACTGTCGGATTTAGATCCAAAAAAAATTGCAACCTTCATACCCGAACTTTAGCACATTATGCCCTTTTTTTCAAGCATACGGGGCTTAAGCCAAACAATGTGTCATTACAGGCTGTCGTACAAATCGGAAATCTTCTGCATTTCCTGCTCGCGGTTTTTCCACCATGAGCTGGACCAAAGCCTGAAGATTTTCCATCCACGGGATTCAAGATATTTCTGCCTGTGATAGTCGCGGTTTCTTGAAGTGTCAGGTCTTGTGTAAAGATGGGAGTCACATTCAAGTCCAAGAACAAAACGGCCTTCCTTTTTAAGCGCAAAGTCAATTGTGTAACCGCCGATACCGACATTCCTCTGGAATTCAATTCCTTCCTGAGACAGGGCATCTGCAATTGAATCAAAGTATTCCTGCTGTACCTGGCTTTCGTCTTCACTAACTGTGTTGTCGCTGTCATCAGAAGAAAGTGAAAGTAAAATACGTCTTGCCTCATCCTTTTTGTTCATGCTGACTGCCTGGGTATACTCAAGATATTTCTTAAGGATTGCAGGTCCGGGGTTCTTTGTATTCTCTACATTCAACTCTGACGGATCAAAGCTTGAAACGACATGAACCTGTTTTTTTGCACGGCTGATTGCAACGTTAAGACGGTTTTCTCCACCTGCCTGATTGAGCCAGCCAAAGTTCTGGATGAATTTTCCTTCCTTGTTTTTTGCATAACCGATGGAGAAGATAATGATGTCACGCTCATCACCCTGAACGTTTTCTATGTTCTTTACAAAAAGACCGATGTCTTCTCCGTCCTTTGTCCTCTGCATTTCTGTGTGAACTTTTTCTGCAAATTCAAAATCTTGGGAACATTCCTTGTCGATCAAGTCTTCAATTAAGTCACGCTGGCTTGTGTTGAACGTAATGATGCCGATTGTTTCGTTTTCCTTGCGGTTGGCAAATATGTCCTTTAGCAAGCCGATGATGAATGTGGCTTCCTCCATGTTCCTGCGCTTGTCCCAGATTGCATTTTCTATGCGGTGGACCTGAATCGGCCTTTCTTCTTTTTCATATGTGTTTGGTGAAACGTAAAGCTGTGCATTGTAGAAGGCATAGTTGGAGAATGCGATGAGTTCTTCAAACTGTGAGCGGTAGTGGAAGTTAAGCAGGGTATTGTCGTATCTGTATTTTGCAAGATCCAAAAGGCTTTCTTCTTCCAGTGCGGCAGAGATTTCCTCGTCTTCGTCAAGATCATCTTCGTCAAAGCTGATTCTACCTGTTCCAAGGCTTGAAGGCCTAAGCTGCTTTTGGTCACCGGCAACGATAACTTTCTTTGCACGTAAAATTGAGGGGAGGCCTTTTTCAACATACATCTGGGAAGCTTCGTCAAATACAAGCAGGTCAAATACGCCAATCTGAAGCGGAATAATTTCGGAAACAACTTCTGGCGTCAAAAGCCATATCTTGATTCCCTTGAACAATTCAAAATCAAACTTGCTGATGAACTTGTTTACGCTCATCTTTCGTTTGGATTCAATTGCACGGAGAATGTCATTCTTTCGTTTTGATTCCGTAAGCATGCCAAGGCTTTGGTACAACGTGTTCTTTAAGTTGTCGCGTGTAATCTTTGTCTTGTTTTGAATGTCCTGGCTTACAGTGCGGATGATGTTCGGGAAATTGTTTATGGTCATCATTGAGTCGCGGTGTGAGGTCTCAAATTCCATCAGGTGTTTGTAAAGAAGATACTGCATTACCTCTTTTCCTGCGTTGATAAGCGAGTTGTCGCATTGTCTTTGAACTGACTGCATGAAAGTAAAATATGATTTTTCCTCAGGAGAAAATGAATCATAAAGCGGCTTTAGTTCATAGTATTTTGAATACTGTTCAACACCTGCAATAAACTCATCTGGCTTTTGGATTATTGCCTTTGCGTTTTGTGGAATCTGACTGTCAAAATAATTGGCAGCAAGTTCCCTTACGGCCTTTTTAGTTTTTCCACCGGTGAAAAGTTTTGCAATTGCATTCTTCTTGTTGTATTCATCAATCTGTGGCTTTACAGATTGCCATTGAAGCATCAGCTGCTGAATGTCAAAGTCTGTAAGGTTGTTCTTCATCTTTGCAAGAAGCGGGAAAGCCTTGTTCAGTGAGGTAAAGTTATCCGTTTGCTCAACAATGTCTTCGTCAGAGAAAGTGTTAAAGCATTTGGAGAGGACAGGGTAGGTACACTGCAGGATATCTGGACTTGCATGCTGTGAGAAAAACTGCTGGCGTTCAAAATTTGCCGTCTCGGTAAAATTGATTTTTGGACATTTCAAATAAAGCTTGTAAGGTTCAAGTTCAAATGAATCCGGTGTATACAATTCGCGGGAAACTTTCTCAAGGGCATCAAGCTGGTTTTCTATGTCTACAGAGATTGTTGCAGATGATTTTTGCGGTGTGTTCTTTCCTGCCTGCATGTGAACAATATCTGACATCTGCTGGTAAAAAAGATTCTTGTTGTTTACGTCGTCGATAATCAATGCATATTTTGAAAGTTCTCCAAGACGTGAATAAACGACATCAAGGGCTGTTTTCTTTTCGGATACCATGAGGACAGTTTTTCCTGAAAGCGCCGCCTGTGAAATCAAGCTGGTGATTGTCTGGGATTTTCCTGTTCCTGGAGGTCCTTCCATAACAAGTTCATCGCTTACGTTTATCTGGTTCAGTACTTTTTCCTGTGAGCTGTTCAAATCATTGATGTAATAGATGTTGTTTTCCTGGATCGGAATTTCACTTGTTGATTCCTTATCCTCGTTTGCCTGATCTGACAAGAGGTCATTAAGGAGAGTGTTGATTATTCCGCCTTCTGCAATCTGCTGGAAATCCTTTTGAATTGAAGATGAACAGATCGGGAAGTTGCCAAGTACGATGGTGTTGTCAAGATACATTTCTCCCGGTTTATAGGATGGGAATGAGTCTGCCGTGTAATCCTTGAATGCATGGAGTTCGTTTTCTGTTTCAGGAATTTCAATTTCCAAATCGCAGTTCTTAAAGAAAACAGTGATGTTGTCAAAGAAGGTGTCGCGTGCGTTGTCTTCCAATGCTTCCGGCGGCAATGCCTTGTTTATGTTTGCGGTCTTGTAATATGCGAGTATGAGGGTGGTGTTGTAAAGGATGTCCCTTGAACGGTCAAGAGAAAGCTTGATGCTTGACGGAGACCTTTCTTCGTTAACAGGGAATAGAGCCAAAGGTGCCCTAATTTCAAAACCGGCGTCGCCTGCAAGTTTTCCCTTTACAAATGGGTATGCGATAAAGAGGTTGTTCTGTCCTTTTTCACGGAGCATTCGGGAATTGGCACGTAAAAGAGAGATTACCTTTTTCATTGTTGATTCATCTTTGGAATTGCATATCTCAACTTTTTTGCCGGGACCAAGGATTATGTCGCGCGGATCTGATTCTGAGTTGAATAAGTCAACTGCATACTTGCTCTGGATGCGGGGCATGTAAAGAAGATGGTTTCTTTTGTTGATGTTTACAAGTTTTTTCTCAAGTTCTTTAAGTGTCTCAAGGACTGATTTATTGATGGAAACCTTGAGGAAACCTCCGCCCTGAACATTTCTTTCGTGGCGGTTTATTACGCGTAAAAACTGTTCGCCGTAATTGTCGATGAAAGCTTTTCCTACTCCGGGTAAACTCTCCAGGTCAGAAAGCTTGACAGGAACCAGCTTTGCCATCTCGTGCAAAACCTCGTCACTGCAGACTGTGGGAGTTCTTTCGGACTCTGCCGTATCCTTGATGTGCTGTCTTAATGCAACAAGTGATTCATATAATTTCTGGTCTTCTGTCATTTTTTTCCACCTCTGTTTAATTGTTAGTTTTTCTCAAAAAGTGATAGTACTTCTTTCTTGAATGTGTTTCCCCTGTCAAATTCATTGGAGAATAATCCGAATGAAGTTGCACCCGGGGAGAATACGACTGGGATAGGTCCCTCATCTTCTGAATATTTGAAAGCCTTTACAGCATCTTCCTGAATAAGCTCTGTCTTTAATATGCCAAGCAATGCCCCAAGGGAATTGTACGGTCCATTATATTGAATGTTTTCTGCATCCAGATGAGGAATGAGTTTGTCCGTGGCAGTTCCTTCAAGTAAGAAAATTTTTCTGGGTTTGAATTGCTTTCCTCTTTTTCCCGAAAGTGTTTGAATCAATGGATCAAAATCAAGGTTCTTGTCAGTGCCACCGCAAATCAGGATGACGTCTGTATCAAATGCCTGAATGGCAGCGACACATGCATCTGGAACTGTTGCACATGTATCATTGTAAAAGGCAAGCTGAATGTGGTTGAACGGAATAACCGCGTCATAAAAATGCTCAAGACGATGCGGAACACCCTTCCATTCAGAAAGGATTGAAATGCAAAGCTCTGGAGCTACATTCATGAGCCTTAAGACAAGTGCAGCATTAAGCGCGTTTATTTTCATGTGGCGGCCCGGGACAGCAAGACGGCCAAGGATTTTTTCTTCCTCCTGATTCGGGTTTGACCTGCTCCTAAGTTCCTGTGGAAGCCTCGCATATCCAAATACATCTTTTCCATCTCTTGCAAGGAATGCACCCAACACATCCTTTTGAAGGATATCTGAACTGTAGCGTAATACCTTTGCTTTTGTTATGGATGCAAAATAATCTCCCCAGCATGTGCATGATTCTTTTGGAGAAGAGGTTTCTTTTAAGTATCCGTCTTTGTCTGCATCAAGGATTGTAAAATCATTCTCATCCTGGTCTGCAAAGATTAAAGTCTTGTCGTCGATGTAACTGTCCATTCCGTCGTACCAGTTCTGGTGGTCGGGAACTATCTTTGTGATGATTGCTATTTTTGGCTTGAGTGCTTTTCTTCCTCGTAGGTCTGCAAGCTGCCAGCTGGAAAGTTCAAGTACTACAGGAGTTGTTCCGTCTGTTTTGTCAAGGAATGTAAGCGGGCTTACAGTAATGTTTCCGCCTAGGTATGCCTGAAATCCTGCTCCAATCAAACCGTTGTATATTGCACTTACGGTTGAACTTTTTCCCTTGCTTCCTGTTACTGCGATTATAGGAGCTTTTGTGAAATGCAGGAAAACGCTTAAGTCCGTCTCGATTGCCTTTGCCTTTGCAAGATACTGGTTTCCCTGAATCTTTACTCCGGGATTTTTTATTACACAGTCGGCCTTCTCAAAGTCTTCTATTCTGTGCTGGCCTAAAACGTAGGTGAGTCGTGATTTGTCCAGCCTTTCATCCTGTGCAATGCTTTTAAGTGTGGGGGCAAGCTGCTCTGGAGTCTTCATGTCGGTAACTGTGACATAAGCTCCGTGCTGAAGGAAAAACTTTACGCATGCCTCTCCACCACCGTTAAGGCCAAGTCCCATGACCGTAATCTTTTTGCCGGCGATATCATCAATAGTGTTGAATACACATCCTTCCGGATAAACATGAACATCCATTTTTTTCCTCCTGAACAGTTTTGAAATTAATTAAACTATAGAATCAATTTGTCCTGCTTGTCCTAAGCTTCTGGGAAGCCTGATATTGTGCGGTAGCTTCGTTAAAAAGAATTTCCGTCAAGCTGGTAAAATCTATTCCTTCGCTTCCGCATAATTTCGGGAACATGCTTATGCTCGTAAATCCAGGCATCGTGTTGATTTCGTTAAGGTAAATGTCACCTGTTTCACGGTCAATGAAAAAGTCAACTCTGGAAAGGCCTGAGGCTCCAACAGCCATATATGCCTTTTTTGCGGTTTCCTTTATATATGATAGTTTGTCTTGATCAAGTTTTGCCGGAATGACAAGATCTGCTCCATCCGGGTCATTGTATTTTGCATCGTAATCGTAGAATGTATGGCGTGGAACAATTTCTCCGGGACCATAAGACTTTATCAAAGTGTCTTCGTTTGCAGAATCGAACGTGATTGAATTTCCCATGACAGAGCATTCAACTTCGCGTGCGGGAATTGCCTTTTCAATTAAAACCTTGTTGTCCCATTCAAATGCTTCCATCAGGGCATAGGAAAGCTCCTTTTCGTTTTCGGCCTTGCTTGCACCATCGCTTGAACCTGCCGCACAGGGTTTTACGAACAGCGGGAAATGCAGGGTATCGATTGCCTTTTTGATTTTTTCATCATATCTTTTGCTGTCGTTTACATCGGCACGTGTAATGCAGATTGAGGGAACAACCGGAAGTCCTGCGTTTTTCCATAGTATCTTTGTTGTGTCCTTGTCCATTGTTGAAGAAGAAGAAAGTACTCCACATCCGACAAAGGGAATGTCCGCCATTTCAAACAGCCCCTGAATCGTTCCGTCTTCGCCATAAGTTCCATGCAGTACGGGGAATGCAACATCACATGGAATTGCCTTTCCTCCGCAAACAAAGGCACCGTCTTTTCCTCCACCTGGAATTATCGAAACCCTTTTTGCATCGTCAGGATGAATGGAAAGCTTTGCATCCTTGTTCTTTTTTATTTCGTCCAGAAGGGAGTCATCCTCCAGATACCATTTTCCGTCTTTGTCAATTGAAATCAAATGTACGTTGTGTTTGTCAGAAATGTTTCGTGCCACAGAAGTGCAGCTGATGATTGAAATCTCGTGCTCACCGGAGCGTCCGCCGTACAATAAAACTACATTCATTTTTTGTTTTCCTTATATCCCATTTCTTCAAGAGTCTTTTTCGCCTGACTGATTTCGTCATAGGGCATTACGCGATCCTTGAAGATGATTGAATTTTCATGCGACTTTCCCAACAGTAGAACAATGTCATCCTTTTGTGCAATGGCAAAAGCCTTTTTGATTGCTTCCTTTCTGTCGGAAATCAGGAACATGTCCTTGTCCTTGATCTTGCCTTCTTTTTCCGCACCATCGGCTATCATGTTAAGGATTGACATGCTGTCTTCCTGCCTTGGGTCTTCGTCGGTTAAAACAAGTATGTCACAGAACCTTGCGGCAACCTGGCCCTGAAGCGGCCTTTTCTTTATGTCGCGTTCTCCCCCGGAACCAAAGAGTGCAATCATTCTGCCTGTACATCTTTTTCTAAGCGGCGGGAAAATCGTTTCAAATGATGAAGGTGTATGCGCATAGTCAACGATAACTTCAAACGGCTGTCCCTGATCGATGACAGTCATTCGACCCTTTACCGGAACAAGCTCTGTGGCTTTTGCAGAAAGGTCTTCCAACGAAATGCCTGTGGTTCCGTTTACTGCAAGAAGGGCCGCCATGATGTTGTATGCGTTGAATGCTCCTGGAAGCGGTGCCTTTACATGAATTACGCGGTTTTCGTTTTTGATTGAGTCGTGGTCCTGGAACCTGTGTATGCTGAATGAAAGCCCGAATCTTGCTGAAGCGATGTTCCTTGCAGAAAGATATGCCATGTCTTCCGGAATTGATGGAAGAGGGGAGACCTGCTGTTCTTCTTCGCCTGCCTGTTTTCCCGCCTTGCCTTCTGTTGTGTATCCGATGACCTTTTTGTTTGTTGCCGAGACAAAAAACGGAAATGATTCGTCTTCAAGATTTACGATGCCAAATGAGGGAACTTCAACTTCTTTGCCCTGGATTGTCTTTATGTGATTGTGCCTGTCCAATGCACGGAAAAGGTTTGCCTTGTCGTTCCTGTACTGTTCAAAGGTGCCGTGGAATTCAAGATGTTCAAGAGTTACGTTCATGAATACCGCACAGTCAAAAAGCACATCTCCCAAACGGTTGAGCTTGTCTGAAAGTCCGTGTGAAGAAGATTCTACTACGGCATGGGTACATCCGTTTTGAACCATTTCGTAAAGTTCCCTCTGGACGATTGGAGCCTCCGGTGTTGTCTGGTGCTCCGGGTTGTTGATTGCAGGCCCTCCAAGAGAATACTGCACTGTGGAGATGAATCCCGCCTTGTATCCGGAAAGTGTTAAAAGCTGCCAGATGAATGAAACTGTTGAAGATTTTCCTTCGGTGCCGGTTACGCCATAGATGACGAGCTTGCTTGAAGGATTGTCGTAGAATGCAGATGATACTGGAGACATTGCCCTGCGAGAAGATTCCACCCTGATGAAAACAGTCTTTGCGTTTTTCTGTTCCATGGCCTTTTGAATTGAATCCTTTTCTTCAGAAGAAAAATCATCCTGAAAGATGACAGCGGCCGCTCCGTTCAGGATTGCCTGGCTTATGAACCTGTTGCCTGTGGTGTGTGTTCCGGGAAGTGCGAAAAAGAGGGAGCCTTCCTTTACATCACGGCTGTCGAATACAAGCGAAGTGATTTTTACGTTTTGGGTAATTCCTGAATCAGAGATTTCTGTGGAACCGTCGTTCTGAGTGAGTTTATGGTCAATGCAATGAAGCACTTTGTCTAAAGTCTTTTCCATAATATTGCATTTTACTATTTTGGCGTGATAGTTTCAACAGGTGGACAAGTCTCCGTCCTTCCAATGTTTTAGAAGGGAATATGATACGGAGCCCGGGCTTGGGATTAATGGCATGTTCTCCCTTGTGTACCATCCTCCGTCAGCGATTTCCTCTTCCTGAAGCTTTATTTCCCCGGACTTGTATTGTGCGGTAAAGGCAAGCATCAATTGGTCAGGAAATGGCCACGGCTGGTTTGCCACATATTTTATGTTTTGAATCTTTATGCCTGTTTCTTCCATTACTTCCCGTTCAACGGCCTGTTCCAGAGTTTCGCCCTGTTCAACAAAGCCCGCCACACAGGAGTAGAAATTCTTCTTTGAATTTTTGGTCTTTACAAGCAGAATCGAATCCCCTTTTGTAACAAGCACGATTATGGCAGGTTCAATTCTGGGGAAAAACAGTTTGCCGCATTTGAGGCATTTTCTTGCGGAAAAATGAGTGTCGTCAGTCAGTGGTGAAGAGCATGTCGGGCAGAATTTGAAAATCTCCCTTTGCTTTAAAAGTGAACGCGCACGGCAAATAAGTCCGGCCTTTGGAGAAAAGTTAAAGTCAGTTCCCGAAAGTGTTGCAATCATCTGGCGCACGGGGTAGGGTACATAATCTTCGGATGGAGTAAAATCTGCGGGTAATTCAAGGGCACTGTAATTAAGGAATGATTCTGTAAAGGATTCAAGACATGATTCTCTTTTGGAAAAATCAATAAAATCATTTTCCGAAACAAAGGATTCCGGCACAAACTGGAAGTTTTCTTCACAACCCTTTTTTACGAGTATAGATTCACCTGCAAAAACAAAAAACCACATTGACATGAAGCAAGTATAGCACAATAAAATCATGCTGTCGATAGAAAAGCAGACTTGAAACAACGCTCCCAAATCGCTATTATGAGGGGACAAGGAGTTTCACCATGAAAAAGATTATCAGCGGTAAAGTCCGCGAAGTTTATGATTTGGAAGACGGCAGGATGGTTATTGTAACAACCGACCGCATCTCTGCATTTGACGTGATTTTGCCCACGATGATTACAGACAAGGGCAAGGTTTTGAACGCCCTCTCCAACTTCTGGTTCAAGTACACCGGAGACATCGTAAAGAACCACATGATTTCAAGCGACATAAAGGACATGCCTGCAGAATTCCAAAAGCCTGAATTTGAAGGCCGTACTATTCTTGTAAAAAAACTGAAGATGATTCCATACGAGATAATCGTACGCGGTTACATGTTCGGAAGCATGTTTGACGCCCTCAAGTCAGGAAAGCTCCCGGAAGGTGTAAAGTTTGACCGTGACTACCAGCTTGCAGAAAAACTGGATGAACCGATCGTAACACCTTCAACAAAAGCCGCTGAAGGACACGACATCAACGTATCCCTTGATTACATGAGGAACGACATCGGAAAGGAACTTACTGATAAAATCGAAAAGGCTGCCCTTGCAATATACAAGAAGTGCTATGAGCATGCTTACAAAAACGGAATTATAATTGCAGATACAAAGTTTGAATTCGGTCTGGATGAAAACGGAGAACTGGTTCTCGGTGATGAAGTTCTGACACCAGACTCAAGCCGCTTCTGGAACCTGGCGGAATACAAGGTTGGAACAAGTCCCGCAAGCTACGACAAGCAGTTTGTACGCGACTGGCTCAAGAAAAACAACCTGGCCGGAGATCCTACAATCAAGGAAATCCCTGCTGAAATCGTAGAAAAAACAAGCGCCCTTTACCACGAGTGTCAAGAGCGCATCTGTAAGTAAGAATAGGTCATCCCGAACCTGATTCGGAATTCAGAATTGATTGTCATCCCGAACTTGATTCGGGATCCTAATATGTCATAAAGATTCCGGGTCAAGCCCGGAATGACTATATGTCATCCCGAACCTGATTCGGAATTCAGAATTGATTGTCATCCCGAACTTGATTCGGGATCCCAATATGTCATGAAGATTCCGGGTCAAGCCCGGAATGACGGTATTGTCAGCCCGGAATGACAGGATTATCATCCCGGATTGACGGTATGACATCCAGAAATTACGGTTTTACCATTCAGCCCTTAGCGGACAATAGGATCCGAAAACCCAGCCTACAGTTCCATTTCCATCGTCAATGTAGTACCAGTAGTTGCTCGTTCCATCGATATCGTAGGTATCTGACGTCCTTTTTGTTGCCGTGACGTTTGTTCCGTCGGAAAGCTGGTTTACGACAGAACCTGTTACAGGGGCGGTCCTTACGTTGACGTTTGAGCCATCATCGGATGAAATAACCCTCGCTGAATCTCCAATGTCAAGAGTTACTGTATCAATCGCTACTTCCGGCTCCGGTTCTTTCTGAGCTTCTTCAAGAAGATACTTTACGGCAGAAGAAATGTTCAGCTGGTTGATGCTGTCGAGCATGGCGGCCTTGCGCTTTTCGTCCTTGAGGTTTGCGGCCTGCTTAATGAGCTTCATGGCTGTGATGTCGTCCTTGCTTGTGCTTACATTTTCCTTCTTAATGTAACCAACCCTGAGCCTGTAAAGGTTTTCGTCGTAGTATGTCATTTCACAAAGATCGATTCCGTTGACCTTTACGTCCTTTCCAACTGCAACGATAGTTCCGTAAGGAATGGATGTTTTCCTTACGTCTGCAAGATTCGGTGTAAGATATGTTGCGGCATTCCTTGTAGTTACACCAGGATTCAGATAAAGTGCAACCCTGTTAGCGATTACGTAATAGTCTTTTCCCTGATAGTTTACCTTTGCAAAATCCAGAGTCTGACCCGCCTGTTTTGCTGTTGTCCATGATGAAGTGATCAAATCAGGAAGTTTTCTTCCCTGAGAATCCCAGCGTTTTCCAAGATAAACTTCAATTACAGTACCAGGTTCAAGGTCTTTCTTTGCCCATTCCATCATGCCTGGTTCCTTTTCGTTCCAGAGGGCAGTATCCTTTTGAAGTGCGACAGCCTGTGCAGTTTCCTGTGCAAATGCGGCACACAATGCAATCAGTGAAAGTATGAATAAAGATGCTATTTTTTTCATGTTATTCTCCTTCTTTTAGTATGACAGGTCTTCAAGAGTCCACTCAAGTTCTTCAAGAACGGTTTTGTCCGCCTTGCCTTCTGCCTTCAGTTTGTTGAGTTTGTCTGCTACCTGTACGACTGCAATTTCATTTGCATTAAAACTCAGTGAACTGTTCATAAGGTATCCGTTAACGGTGTATGTTTTTCCATCGGGAACATAATAGCGGATTTTTTCAAAGCGTCCGTCCTCGTCTTCCGGAATGTCACCAGAGAAAACAGCGACTATTGTATTTGTCGGTACAATTGTTTTGCCCAGGTTTGCAAGATTCGGCTTGGTGTAGATGTATGCTGAAGAATTTGTTACGACTGCAGGTGCTGCATTTACAGCAAGGGCATAATCGCGTACATAGTATTCCTCATTGTCGTAGAGTACGTGGATGAAATCCTTTTTTGCTCCGTCAATCAAGACATCCTTTATGACTTCTGCTCCAAGATTATCATCATCCGGATTGTATGCTCCAAAAACTTCAACCTGAGTTCCGACTATGGCTTCGAAATTGGCTGCCATTGTCTTGAGGGAACCGTCATCGTTGTATACAGGGTCATAATACCAGCCGGAAATCATGACTCCCTTCATAGATGGCACTGGCCTTACTGGAGCCGCTTCCTCTGCCTCTGAAGAAACCCAGCCATCATCCTGGACTTGAGCTGCCTGATTTGATTGTGCATTGTCCTTTTTACAGGCTGGAACCAAAAATAGAATGGCCAAAAATAGTAAAGTACTTACTTTTTTCATAAAAACCTTCCATAAAATCAAGTTTTCTTTCAATATACTGAAAGATATCAAACTATAGTAAAAAAACACGGAAAAGACAAGAGGGGGAGGAATCTTGAAGTATTTTTGTAATTGTGTTAGGCTATTTTTTATAGGAGAATTGTTGATATGAAAAAAGTTGTTTTATTGCTGATTGGATTTTTTATCACCACATTCATTTTTGCCAATGACGCTTATTTTTTTATGGCGGGCGGACATCTTGTTCCTACCAGTGAATCCGACACTCAGGTTGAAATGAAGGAAGAAGTCATCAACATTGTTCTTGATAAAGGATACTATGAAATCACAGTTGACTTTTCCTTTTACAACCACGGAGAGACAGAAACTCTTGAAGTCGGATTTCCATTTTTCTGCGTAGGTAATGGGGACGGTAAAATCAGCGATTTTAAATGCTGGACAAATGGTGTTGAAGAAAACTTTACAAGCCACCCGATTGAAAAGGAATGGAAAAAGGATACCCAACTTGAAAACGCCTATGTAAGGAGCATAACTTTTCCTTCAAAAGAAATCACTAAAACAAAAATCACATACAAATCAACTTATGGAGTCGAGGCTCCTTCTTATGGAATAGCGAAATACCTTTATGGAACCGGCTCAGGCTGGAAGAATTCAATAGGAAAAATGACCGTAAGAATTCAAAACAACCTAAAGTATGATTATCCCATTCAAGTCGAACTGCCCAAGAAGGGGTCTTTAAGGCGAGTAAGGGAAAACGTCTGGGAAGGCTTTTACACCAATATTGAGCCGAAAAACTACACCGACTGCATCACAATCCTGATCGGCGACATATTCGGGAATGACGGGCCCAGGGTTTTGCACAAGGAATGGTTCAAGGGCTGCAGAAGCAAACTGACAAAAGAGTCCTTGTTCTGGTATACGCCGCCACAGATGAGGCTGCTCAGAAACGCCATCTACGCATTCAACGGCTATCCCTTTAAGTCCCAGGATTTAATCGACATATTTGAAGTCCAGGCCGTAAAATGGGAGTGGTATGGTTATGGCAGCAATAGTCCCCTTCCTTATCCCCTGAATAAAAACTTTAACGAAAAGAATCTCACGCCTATCGAAAAAACCAACATCAAGATGATACAGGAACTTGAGGACTCGATTAAAGCAGAGTTGAGTGCCAAAGGTTAAGAAATCCCGTTTTCTTCTCTGGGGTGATTGGGCCGTCCGTTAATTGTTTCTGAATCAGGGGATTTTTTACCGGCCAAGCTTGAATAGATGTATGCCTTGAAAGTTGCGCTTCCGTCCCATTTGGTGTATTCGCCGTCTCGGAGATATGACAGCCCCAGCTTTTCCATTACACGTCCGCTTCCCACATTGTCAACTGCGAACTCTCCCTGGATTTCCCTGATTGGCCTTATTGAATTGACGTATTCTATGATTGCCTTTTCCGCTTCGGTAACATAGCCTCTTCCCCACCTGTCATGGCGCAGGTTGTAACCCACAGCCCAAACGTCAATGTCTTCGTGGTAGTAGAGGCCTCCGGAACCTACAAGTTTGCCGCTTCCCTTTTCGACAAAACCGTATTCATAACTGTCGGGATTGTTGTGGTCAACTGACACAAGCCATTTGCGCACATCCTCCGCTTTTGTGTAAAGTGGATAGAGCATGAATTTGTTTACGACCGGATCTCCGCACCATTCAAAGGCATCAAGATAATCATCAGGTGCAACAGGCCGTAGAATCAGACGCTCGGTTTCAATTATTGGCTTATGAGGAAATTCAGTTTCGGTAATCTTCACAATTCATCTCCCGACATGGAAAAATTAAAAGCCCAGACTGTCGTTTACAAGAATTACGTGGATTCTGTCCTTGTGGCGTGAAAACCTTGTAATCAAAATCTGGCAGCAAATTGTATCGGGTGACTTGCAGTTCATGCATGCGCCTGTCTTTGTGCATGGGGTAGAAAGCCCGAACCTCTGCGTGTTGATTGGAGAGGCTACATTCCTTGCCCTCTTCATGGCACTGTCTACGTCAGGACATACCTTGTTCATGCCAACGATAAAGACAACCTTCTTTGGTCCCTGGGCAATTGCAGAAACGCGGTTTGCATTTCCGTCGATGTTGATAAGCACACCGTCATCGGTCATGGCATTTGCACTGGAAAGAAATACATCAGCATCATAGGCCGCAAGCATTGCCGCACGCTTGTCTTCCCATTCATCCCTGTCGATGAAATTGTACTTGCCTTTTTTAAGCGCATCAAAGAGTCCGATTTCGTGAACGCTCATTGCTCCGCCCATCGTCACCGTACTACCTTCGGGAATCAGTTCAAGAGCCTTCTTTAATGCATCTTCCTTGCTCTCCGCATAATATCCGCTCATGTTCCTTGACTCAAGCCCCTTGATGATTTTTGCCGCTAAAAGTCCATTCCTCTTAACAATGTTCTCATTCATTTTTGCACCTCTTTCCTCATTATATTTTCATAGTTTCATTCCGTCAATTGTTTTCTACTTCATGTGCCTCAGTTTCAACCCATGCAGGTTCAAAGCCGCTTGCTAGTGCTATTTTCCATGAACCTAGGTTTGAAAGGCTTGTTCCGTAATAGGGGATTGCTCCACGGCGGAATGTCTCGTTGCGTAAAAGGCTTACAAGGGTAGTGCCGATTTTTCTTCCGCGGTATTCGGGAAGCACGTCTATTCCAATCTGCCACATTTCAGGACAGTCAGCAGAACAGCCTGCCATCCCCATGATTTTCTCTCCATCCAGAGCGACTACGGCAAGCACATCAGGCCTGTCTGGTTTGAAATTTTGACACAGGGCATTGGGGAATTCCTTGCGGCCATAGTACGGTGTGATGTCCTTTTGCTCAAGCCATTTGATATTCAAATCCGTTTTGATTTCAACAATTTCCGGTTTGGGCAAAAACATGTGGTGGGTCAAAGCCATTTTGTATCCGTATTTTCTGAGTTCAGTTTCAAGTTCAAAAAAATGGTTCTGTTCAAAAAGCCAAAAGCCTCTGTTATCCTTCTGCCATTCCCTGAGCCATGGATGGATTTTTTCGTTGGCAGAAATCACAGTGTTGTTTCCGAAGGTTGCCATCTGCAAAAAGAATTCCTTGTCAGAAAACTTCCTTCGTTTTTCATGCATCACGGATTTTGTGATTATGTTTTCATCCTTAAAGAAATCATCAGGATTACAGTTGAACTCATAGGACAGCTGCTTTTTTACCAACTCATAAATCTGTTTTCTGTCTGGGGTTTGCATCATTTGTTTCTTCCTTTTACAACAAGCTTCAAAAGTGAATAAATGGACCATAGCATGGCTACGGGGGCAAGGACATAGAAGCCGCGGTCAGAGCCGATGATTTCAAGGACCTTTTTACCTGCCCTGAGTTTATGGACAAAGATGATGATGCTTGTGATTCCTGCGATGATGAAAAGGCCGTACACAACAAGGTATCCGATGGCAGCAACCTTTAATGCCTTTGACTGTTTTTCTGATGCCTCTTGGTTTTCTTCGTTCAGGACTTCCCTGGCTTCTGCCGTTTCAGACATTTCCTTTATTCGTTCTTCCGCACGGAGCCTTCGTTTTTCAACAGCCTTTTTGACAAGACGTGAAACAATAAAGGCCAGTGCCAAGACAAAGACCAGCAGAACAAGTGACACCACAACTATTTTCATCGTTTCCTTATCCATCGACAACATCCTTTTTGTACAGTGCCTTTAATGCTATCGGCGTAACGATTGACGAAACGATGATGAGGAGGATGACCGCCGTAAAAAAGGATGTGTCAAGTATTCCCGCCGCAAGTCCCCTTTGGGTTACGATAAGGGCGACTTCTCCACGTGTCATCATGCCTATGCCGATTTTAAAGCTGTCCTTCCAGCTGAAGCCTGCAAGCTTTGAGACTGAGCCACAGCCGATGATTTTTGAAGCCATTCCCACAATCACAAATGCCACCGCAAAGAGCATGATTGACATGTCCATTGTCTTGATGTTTGTCTGGAGTCCGATTGAGCAGAAGAAGACAGGTCCGAAAAGCATGTAGGAATTCACGTCCATCTTTCTTGCGATGTAGGGGGAGTCTTTGGTGGAACAGAGAATTACGCCTGCGATGTAGGCTCCCGTGATGTCAGCGACACCAAAAAAGTGCTGGGCCACGTATGCCATTGAAAAGGCAAGTGCGAGTCCCACGATTGGTATGCGCCTTTCGTGCGAATGTTTTTTTTCGTAGTGCTTGAATACCTTGTAGAAGATGTAGCCCAAAATGACTGCCAGGGCAAAGAAGAGAACCGTCTTTATTATGATTTGAGCGATTCCGCTACCAGAGTTTGCTGATGCGTTGCTGGGGTTCAAGCCGATTACAAAAGTCAGGACTATGATGCCGATTACGTCGTCGATGATTGCGGCACTTACTATGGTTGTTCCGATAAATGTAGAAAGCTTTCCCAATTCCTTGAGGGTTTGAACCGTTATGCTTACCGATGTGGCAGTAAGGATTGTACCGATGAAAAGGGCCTTGTAAAACTGTGGTGAACCGACCCTGTCAAAGCCGTAGAAGCTCATGAAGAGGACCACACCCGCCGCCATAGGAATTGCAACACCCGCACATGCGATGAGGGTAGCCTTTAGACCCGACTTCTTGAGGTCCTGAATGTTCGTGTTAAGGCCAGCGTTGAACATGAGCATTATTACGCCAATTTCCGCCATGCCGGCCATAAAGTCAGATGCCTGAACCCAACCCAGGACGCTTGGACCAATCAAAAGACCCGCAACGATTTCACCTGCAACCTGAGGAGCCTTGAGCTTGCGTGCCACAAGTCCGAATACCTTGGCAAAAATTATGATGATGGCAAGCTGCCTGACAATATCTACCGTTTCCATGGTTAGCCTCTAATTGAATTTGAGAATTGGCCTAGATAGTATCACTTTTGACGATTGTCTGCAACAGTATGGGGTTTTTAAACTATTCCCTGGCTGTAATCAACGAATCCCGGGATGTTTTTTGCAAGTTCCTGCATGCGCCTGTCATTTTCAGTGATTGTGTCGGCTATTTCCTTTAATTCCTTGCTTATGTCTTCCGGCATCTTGTAGTCCTTCTTGTAGTGGAGCTGATGCTCAAGGCTGGCCCAAAAGTCCATGGCAATCGTACGGATTTGAATTTCCACCGGTATCTCACGCTTCTGGTCGCTAAAGTAAACCCCAACCTTTACTATGACATGCAGGCTCCTGTATCCGCTGGGCTTTGGATTCTTGATGTAATCCTTCATTTCAATCAGGTCTATGTCGTCCTGCTGAAGGAGCATTTGGGTCACATGGTATACGTCGCTTATGAACGGGCATGTAACGCGTATTCCCGCAATGTCATAGAGCTTGTTCACCATATTGTCTATTGTCAGAGAAAGTCCCTTGCGCTGGAGTTTTTCTACAATGCTCATCGGGTCCTTTATACGGCTTGTGATTGTTTCTATTGGATTACGCATGTGGCGGCTTTCAAATTCGTCTTCAAGTATCTCAAACTTTGTCGTAATCTGTTTTATTCCGCTTTCATAAAGCATCAGAAGCTGCTGAAGCTCCATCGCCCTGTTCAATATATCCTGAGGGTTTGCAAGGAGTTCCCTGTTGTCTTCCGCTACCTTTTTTATAATCAGTTCATTGTTCATACATTTAAATATAATAAAAAAAGGCAAAATCGGAAAGAAAAAAAATCATTTCTTGCGTGACAGGAGTATTACAAGGAAAAAGAAAAGGGTGCTTCCGATTAGGGCTCCGACAGTGTCCGCACACCAGTCCAGAAAAGAACAGCTTCTTCCCGGAACAAAACTCTGGTGAATTTCATCAATAATTCCGTAAAGTGAAATCACAAGAACTGGAAGGAGTATCCTTTTTACAATAGTACTTTTCCTGCCATCCAAAGGCTTGAGTCCGAAAAAAGCCATGGCGGTAAAGAACGAGAAGCCCGCAAAACATGCCAGATGAACCACTTTATCCGACATGTTAAAATCAGGAAGTGGAACATGTGGCTGTGAAGAAAGATACCAGCTGCAGCATCCGATGAAAATTGCAGGAATGCAACGCAAGACTTTCAGCACTGTTGAGGCCGTTTTGTTCATTTTGCCACCGGCTTGTAATAGAGTGTTGCACCGCGTCTTCCGTTGGTTGAAGGGACACGTTGAATTTCAAAATCATCGTCAAGATATTCAATCAGGTCGGAAAGCTTTTTAAATCCGTAGTCCACAGTGTCAAAGCCCGGGTCCTGCCTCTTGAAGAATGAACCTGCCGCACTAACATCTGCCCAACCGTTGTCGTCAGCATACCGGTCGTAAGCGGTCATAAGGAGCTTGTAAATCTTCCTGAACTGCCTGTCGGTCATGGTTTGGTCGGGAGCATGGTGGAAGAATCCCGGCGAAGTTTTTGCCTTTGTGGAACTCTTATGCGGCTTGTGCTTTATCTCTTCAAGCTTGTCTTCCTTTTCCTCATCTTCTTCTTCCTTGAGGTTTTCTATATAGATGAAGTTGTCGCATGCGTTTACAAAAGACACCGGAGTTTTTTTCTGACCTACACCAAAAACAAAGACCTGGCTTTCCTTGAGCCTTGTCGCGAGTTTGGTAAAGTCAGAATCGCTCGTTACAAGCGCAATGGCATCATACTTGTCGGTATAAAGCAAATCCATGGCATCGATTATCATTGCAGAGTCGCTTGAATTTTTTCCCTGTGTGTATGCAAACTGCTGTACTGGAATTATTGCATTGTCGTTCAACTCCTTCTTCCAGTTCTTGAGCGTGTCCAGAGAAAAGTCACCGTAGGCCCTCTTTGTGATGATATGTCCGTGAACCGCAATTTCCTGAAGTATCGGCCGCAGCTTTTTTCCCGGAGTATTGTCCGCATCAATCAAGACGGCAATCTTTTTCTGTTCGTCAATATCAATCATTCTCGCCTCCTGATGATATGTCAGATAAAGTCCTCATGAATTTCTGTGCAAGGTATTTTGAAACGTAGAAGCGGTATGGAATGACGTTGCATGAGCAAAGCATCTGGTTTTCGTCACCTTCAATTTCATAGAACTGAATTTTATAAGTTATCCCGTTGGATGCAAAGGTCAAAGAGCCTCTTTCTGATGTGTTCTGGCTGAATGTTTTTTCATCGGCCCATGATGCTGCATTCAGGCTGGAAATGTAGGAAGCCCATTCGCTTGTCTTTTCCTGATCAAGTTCAGCTGAAATTTCTGTATTGCTTGAACTGGTCAAAGTCCATTGGCTTGTAGGTATGCTGATTTCCTGTCCGTTTTCGTCAGTGCCTGTTGCCGCCGCTGCCTGTTGTGTCTTGTTAACCGTAAAGCTGCCTTCTTCTGTGTTTACGCTAATCTGCGTTATGGCATCCCCTGAAACAGTGTAAACTTCTTTTGATCTGAGGCTGTCCATGGTCACTGCATAAATTGTGTGCATTGAGGCAGAACTTATCATGATCTGATTTGAATCATCAAGCGTCAGGTAGCTTTGACTTCCTGAACTGGAATTTTTTCCGATGTTGACTGTGCGTATGACTTCATCCCCAGCCTTAACCTTGACTGCAATGCGTGAGTTTTGATCAAGCCCAAAACGTTCTTCATTTGCAGAACTTTGTTTGGCCGCATTCCCAAGGATGTGAATCTCCCTGATGTTGTCAAACAATGAACTGGCCGTAGTGGCATCTGCATCGTATGTCTCGCTACCGTTTGCATTGGAGACTGTGTATTTTTCTCCGTTCTTGCTTAGGATGAGTGTGTTGGCCTGGTCGCTTCCTGAACATATTTCCAGAGATGTAATGTCTTCCTTTGTTGTCAGAGTCTGAGTCTTGCTCTTTCCCCCGATGGAAATCTGAAGTATGTAAACGCACAATAATACTGCTGCCAAAGAAAGTAAAATTATTTTCTGAACTGCATGCCTGCTCATTTTTTAGCCTCCTTCTTGTTCTTTGTTTCCTCACGGCTGTCGTCACTGTCATATTCCATGCGGATTTTGTTTCTGTGCTTCTGGCGGACAAGGAATACGATTCCAAAGATGATTGCGACAATTGCGGCAAGTCCGAACTGGTTAAAGTATTTTACAAAGTTTACAAGTTTTCCCTTGTTTTTCGTGAGCGTGTTAAGGCTAAGGCCCTTTGTCCTCATAGTACATACATCTTCGTTTCCGTTCATGTAGTCAATTGCATTCCTCAGGAAAATAGATGTGTTCTGGAATGCCTCCTGCTGCAGGAAGCTGCTTGTAATTGTTGATGTTGAGATGACGAGAACTTTTCCGTTTTGAGTACTGTGGCTCAGGTGGGATGACTGGTCAAATGCCCTGTCACTTTCTTCTGATACCGGCTTTGCTGAGAATGCAGAATCAAATTTTCCCTCAACAAGAACTGCAATGTTTTTCTTGGACATCTCGCTTTCGTCGGGAGGCGTGATGTAATCAGGATAGAGGATAATGTTATCGCTTACTGTCCATGCCTTGTCGGAAGAAGATGCCAGAATGGTTGTAGTCTGATCCTTTTTGTCTGCCGTTCCGCTTACGTCGATAGAAGCTGCCATGTAGGTAAGGACATAGCCCAGATTTTTTGTAATCGGATGCTTTTGGTTAAGTGAGCCTGATTCAAGCATTGGTGCAAAATAGATGTCAGTTTGTCTTCCAGTCCACTGATCCTGTGATGAAGCGCATTTCAAATCCATTACATAATCGTTGTTGACCTTGATGCCATATTTGTCAAGAAGCTTTTGTAGGCCTGTGTCAATCGGAACGTATTCCGGCATGGAGTACATGTCCTGACTTTGCTGTTGAATGAATGGATCCAAGAGGAGAATAATGTTTCCACCCCTCATCAGAAACTGGTCGATTTTGTAAAGCTCTTCGTCGGTAAAGTGTCCATGAGGTCCGTTAATGACAAGTGATTTTATGTCCAATGGAAGGTCGTCTTCTGCAAGTTCCACCGTAACAAAATTGTATGAATCCTGAATCAGCTGTCCAAATAAAGCGGCACCGTCTTCCGAGCTGAAGGTGTCAAGTTCCTCGTGTCCTACACTGTATGCAATTGAAGAAACGTTTGATGCAAGTGAAAGAAGGTTTTTCTCCATGTCATCTTCAAGGGTGTCAAGTCCGATCATGGTGTATTCAAGTTGGCCGGCCGTAAGGTTGATTGTCTGGCCGATCTGCAAATCGATGCACTTGCTTTGGTTTCCGCCTTCCATAACAACTGCCATAGTAGCGTTCTCTACAGGGCCACCATTTTCCTGAAGCGGGAAAACTGGAACTCCATACTGTTCCTGCAAGCTAAGCACGTCCTCTGCGGGAGGATCAACTTTTTCATAAGTAATGGTGTTCTCGTATTTTTTGTTTAGTGAATTGACCGCCGCCATTACGACAGTTTCTATGTCACGGTATCCGTTTATCTGGAGTTTTGAAAGTATTGATGAATTGAACAGCGTTACTTTTACTCCACCATGCAGTGTTGCAAGGGCATTTGTTGAAGAAATTACTTTGCTGATTGCATTGGTGATTTTGTATTCAAGTCCGTCGGAAGATGTAATGGCGTCAATGACTTCAATCTGGTCCTGATATGAAATCACCATTCCCATGAATGCATTTGTAAATCCAACCTCGTTGTTCTTTATTTCCCTGATTTGAATCTGCTGGATTCCATAGCTTGCGGCAAGCCTTACATTTTCATCCTTCTGCATGTCAAAGAATTCATAGCTGAAATTTCCATTTCCTGCGGTGCGGTATTCAGAGAGGATGTCGGAAACATATTGCCTTACATTTGAATATTGTGATGGAAGCTTGTCGTTAAAGAATACCTGAATGAAAACCGGTTCATCAAGTGTCTTTACAAGCTCGCGGCTGGAATCTGAAAGTGAGTATGATTTTGGAGACGTGATGTCATAGCGTTTGAATGCACGGCTTGATACAAGGTTTGCCAGAACAAGGACGATTGCAAACAGCAGCACGATTCCAGAGCGGTTGTTGAGCCATGTGGTAAACTTGTTTTGACTTTTGTTTTTCTGTTCCATTTTTTATCCCCTCCTTGAATTGTTTACGGACTGCAGGGTCAATATGAAAAACAGAGCGGTCAGTGAAATGAAGTAGATGATGTCGCGTGTGTCGATTATTCCACGTGAGATTGACTGAAAATGGCTTGTTGCGGAGATGAACGTAAAGAGCGATACAAGCGGTCCAGGAACAAGCGGCATGAAATAGTTGATCATGGAGAATCCAAGACAGATTGCAATACCAACAAAAAATGCAATCAATTGATTCTTCGTGATGGCGGAACAGAACAATCCGATGGCACAGAAAGATGCAATCAGGAATATTGAGCCAAGATATCCGCCGATGATGGGTCCCATGTCAGGCTTTCCAAACATGCAGCACATTATTACATAGAAGACTGTCGGTAAAAGGAGTATGAGGCAGGAAATGAATGATGCAAGATATTTGCCGCATACCACATCACGGGTTGTGACAGGTAAGGTAATCAAAGTTTCTATTGAACCGCTTTTCTTTTCCTCTGCAAAAATACGCATTGTCATAGCCGGAATAAAGAAACTCATTACACGTGGCAAAGTCTCAAAGAAAGAACGCAGCTCGGCTCTTTCAATTAAAAAGAAAGTTGATACAAATGTGATTCCTGTATACAAAAGGAAGATTGCCCATACGATATATGCCATAGGGCTTGTAAAATAGGAGGCAAGTTCCCTCTTTAGAATTATTGCCCAGGCTTTTTTGTTGTTATTCATTTTTCTTCACCTCCAGCAGTAAGATTCCTGAACACATCCTCAAGACTGTCTTTTTGCATTTCAAGACCGTAAAGCTTCCATCCTGAGGAAACAACAAGGGATGCAAGGTTAGGACGAATGTCTGCATTCTTGTTGACCCCTATGTTCACTGAATGAATGTTATCTTCTGCAACACCGATATTACATGATGCCACGCCGTCAAGCTTAAGCACCGCATTTTTGAGTTCATCCACAGAGCATCCGGAGACTTCCATCTTTATGCGGATTGAATGACCGTAGCTGTCCATGAGGCTTTGGGTGGAAGAGTCTGCAACCTTTCTTCCATCTGAAATGATGATTACACGGTTACAGAGCATTTCAACTTCACTCAGAATGTGTGTTGAAATTATGACCGTTTTTGTCTCGCCGATTTTCTTTATCAGGGCGCGCACTTCACTTACCTGGTTGGGGTCAAGGCCTCCTGTGGGTTCGTCAAGGATAAGGATTTCCGGATCACTCATAAGGGCATGTGCAAGTCCTACACGCTGCCTGTTTCCCCTTGAAAGTTCAGATATGTTCTTGTGCATTACTTCCTTTAGGCCGCATGTCTCGCATAACAATGGAAGCTTAACGGCCGGGTCCTGTCCCTGCATTTTTGCAACATACTCAAGGTAGTCGGCTACAAGCATTTCTCCGTAAAGTGGAGCTGATTCAGGCATGTAACCGATTTTCTTTTTTGTCTCTACCTGATACTCTGTCACATCCATGCCGTCAATGCGGATCAAACCTTCTGAAGGTTCCAGAAAACCGCTGATCATTCTCATCGTTGTGGTTTTTCCGGCACCGTTTGGTCCCAGAAGTCCGACGATTTCCCCTGTTTGAATAGAAAAACTGATGTCATCCACTGCACGGAATGTCCCGAATTTTCTTGATACATGTTCGAGTTCAATCATTTTATTTCTCCATATATATGGGCAAGACGTATTTCGTCCCGTTCATAGACTCTGTTTTTGAGGGTATTATAAACCATTAGAAAAAAATATGCTATAAATTTTCTGTTATCTTCTAAATAATTCGATTAAGATAAAATAATTGTTATAAGATTTAAGTTTTTGTTATTGATATTTCTTTTTTCAAAATGCTCTGATATATTTTTCATCAGACGATGAGTTCTGGAACGTTACGGAATTTATCCCTGCGATTTTTATAGGAGGTCACCATGAAATGTATTAAAATTATTTCCTTTCTTGCTTGTATGTCTGCGGTAACATCATTTACTTCATGCAGTCAAAAAGTTTCAGCCCAGCCTGTCAGAGATGAAAACCGAACCTTTGCCGCTTCTGGAAAGATGGGGGGCAGGGGAGGAATGTCCGGCTCAGGTAATTCTGCGGAGACGATGAAAATCACCTCGGAAAACGCTGTGGATCTTTCACTGCTTACAGGGGATGAAAAATTACTTTCGGAAGTTCAAGTTGAGGGCACTATTTATCTGAATTTGAGTAATCTGACTTATGGACAAAACAGTTCGGCATCCCAGGTTCTTGCAATAGGTGAAAAAGCAGAGCTGAATGAAAACATTTCCCTAGAAGCAGAGGTAAGTGATGCGACGGGAACATACATCAAAGTCACTTCAGAAGAATCTGCCGTAAAAATAGTTTTGAGCGGAACTTTGGAAAAAGGCAGTGTGGAGATTGAACCTAAAAAAAATTCAAGCCTGGTTCTTGAGTTAAACTCTGCGTCAATCACAAGTGCAAACTATGCCCCGATAAATGTCTCAAAAGCAGCATCAACATATCTTGTGCTGAACGGAAACAGTACCCTGACTGATGGCCGCGTATACGGTACAGGTTACAGTAAGAGTGAGGGAGCTGACTATTACACGGCCTCTTACACTGGAACCGCGGAGGATGGTGCTGAGCTTACAGAAAAATGGGCGCAGGGAAAAGACACAAAAGGCTCTCTTTACACAAAAGGTTCCCTCATCATTTCTGGAAGTGGAAGCCTCTCTGTTAATGAAGGATACAAACACGGAATCTATGCAAAGGATTACATCCACGTCATCTCAGGAACGGTCACGGTCAATTCTTCTGGAAGAAACTGCGTCAGGAGCCAGAACGGTTTTGTGATGGAAGGCGGTACACTCAACCTGGACGGTACAGGAACACACACAAACGACCAGAGCCGTGGAATCGTAGTTGAAGGTGACGAGGAGAACCCCGGAGAAGGATTCATCTATATTTCAGGCGGCAACATAAACATCAAGACTACCGGAAAGGCAATCAGCGCAAAATGGGACATAGAGGAAGACGCGGAAACTGAATCTACGGATGATGATCCAAAGCCGGTCGTCGTAATCACAGGAGGAAACTTTGACATCACCACAAGCGGACAGGTGATAGATGATGAATGGAGCGGCAACGTTACATATTATGATTCCGATGGAATTGAAGTGACGGAAAAGGAAAGCTCCAGCCCGGAAGGAATCGAAGGAAAACTGGGCGTGGTAATTGAGGACGGTAATTTCGTCATCAGGACTACGGACGACAGCATAAACGCAAGCCGTGACGGTGGGGCATTCGTAAACATCAGCGGTGGCAAGATCTACGCCTCAAGCTCAAGGGGAGACTGCATTGACTCAAACGGAGACATAAACATTAGCGGTGGAACCTTAGTGGCCCTTTCAACTCTGGGCAGCGAGGACGGATTCGACTGCGACGGAGACTTGACCTTTACCGGTGGAGTTGCGGCTGGAATAAGCGGGGCTTCAAAGTCATACGCTTCAAGCTCCAACAAAAACAACAGCCAGAATGTCTTCGTACTCGGCTCTTCTCTTGCGGGAAAAGCCGGCACTACAATGGCTGTGGAAGACTCTTCCGGAAAAGCGGTATTTGCCTTTACCATACCCAGCGGAATATCCTACGGGCTTGTCACAATCAGCTCGCCTAATCTTGAGACGGGAAAGACATACAGTGTAAAGAGCGGAGTCACAGTAAGCGGCGGAGAAAACTATTACGGCCTTTACACTTCAATGCCATCTGTAAGCGGAGGAAGCGGAGACACAAGCATTAGTACTGAGGAAGGTAGCTTCGTCTACAGTTCAGGAGCGGCGGAAGGCGGATTCGGACGCTTTGGAATGGGTGGAGCAAGGGCTGGCGACGGAAACTTTTCCCCGGATGGATTTAACCCCGACATGATGCCGGAAGGATTTGAAGGAAAAGGCATGAAGGGTGAAAGGCCTGAACCTGGCATGAGGGGAGAAAATGAAGGCAGGAACGGCGGCATGAAAAAGATGAGGTAAGGAACTTTAATCAGTCATACGGATTTAATCATGGAAAACCTTTCTTGCCGCAAGGCTGGGTTCGCTTTCCAGAATCCGTGTGACTTTCAGGTGAGTTTAGAATCCTACCTCTTTCTTATCAAAATCATTATGAATGCGAGGATGAAGAACAGCGGTGGCACTACGGTAAACAGTATGGTTGTAAGCGGAATGCCAGCTACCGACAGGTCACTGCTGAATACTACGCCAAAATCAAGGAACATGTTATAGACGGTGCCGCAGTATTCAAGGACTATGCCTGCAATAAGGCACATCCATGCCGAATCCCTTGTTTTTCCCCATACAAGAATCGCAAAAAAAGTTGCAAGCCCGCCGAGTACCAGTCTGATTATATAAAGTGTTAATTGAGTTTGTGTCATTTTTTTTCTCCGACAAATGGGTTTTTTACAAGGGAAGAAAACACGCCCCTGTCCGCTCCAAATGGAACAATTGAAGCCTGGTCATAGTATGGATTTATTACCACAGAGTTGTCCAGACAATGGCATATGAAATCCTTGTATTTTTCTTCCGGGATTATTTCTTTTTTTATGTATAAGTAAGGGCCTTTCCTTTCCCAGTACGGTGTAAGGGCCTTGTCGTAGATGAACCAGTCCTTTTCCGATCGTTCCTGAAGTGCCTTTATCAGATTGTAAATTGAACGTGAAATTGCGGCGCTTAGTGGTGCGGGAAATCTTGCGGTGTGGAATGATTCCTGCGCCTTTAAAAGCATGTCCTCGTTTTTCATTCCGGCTTTGAATGCAACGATATGGCAGTCCAAACTCCATGGAAGGGGAGGGCAGATCAGTACACAGTCGATGTCGCTCCAGTTTGGTGCCGCCTGAGTCCATGGCCTGTAAATTGAAGTGTTGTCCGGGCAGATTGAAATGGCCGCATCCAGTGCAGATTTTTTGTCGCTGAACAGATAGACAGTCCTCTGGTCGCCGAGTAAATCCGAAACCGCCTTTTGAATCCTGTTTTTGTATGCAGTGTCATAGCTTCCGGTAATTCCACGGTTCAGGGTGTTCTTGAACATCGTAAAAGCAGAGTTCCCGCCCCAGCCCAGAATTGCCTTTCCGTTTTCCTGAAAAAGGTCTATAAGCCGTACGTTTTTTTCCGTATAGAGGAATGGTCCCCTAGTTCGCGTGATGTTTCCGTATCGTTTTGCTATTTCCCCACAGAGAAAGTCCAGTTCAGTCATGGTTTAAAAATATAACATTTCGCCCCATTTTTCAATAGACAAAAGAATCTCTATGTCCTATTATGTAAAAATCAGGAGATCATCATGTTCAATAATAAGATTCGCAAATGCTTTTTGGCTGTGGCCATGTTTTTTTCTTTTGCCGTGGCTTTCTCTCAGCCGGTTCTTACAAAAATCGGGGAATACAAGTGCGGAAAGCAGCCCAAGCAGGTCGTGTTTTCTCCGGACAACAAGTATGTGATTCTGCCGCTTTTGGACGACAACGGCTTTGACATTTTTTCTGTTGAGCTAAAGAAGGTAATAAGGAGGATTAATCCCCCGGAAGCTTCAAAGGTTGGATTTGCGGAATGCCTTTTCATCCCCGAGAAAAATAGCTTTTTTGTTTCCCAGATGACTACAGGCAAGATTTACGAATACTCATATCCGGGCTTTGAATACAAGAGGGCCATCAGTACGGACGGTGAATGGTCCAAGTTCATTGCATATTCAAGCGAAAAGAACATGCTTGCGGTATCCAACTGGCTCAGCAACGACGTTTCCCTGATTGACTATGACAGCGGAAAGGTGCTTAGGAAGCTCAAGACGGGAAAATCTCCCAGAGGCCTGTTTTTCATCAACAAGGGCGAATCCATCATCAGCCTTTCGTTTGACAGCGGGGACATACAGCAGTTCAGCACTTCCACCGGCACAAAGGAAAAGAGCATAAAGGTTCAGAATGCGGCAATGAGGCACATCGTGGTAAACGACGAGCACACCACAGCCTACATCAGCGACATGTACCACAGGAACGTCCTAAAGTTTGACATTGCATCGTTCAAGATTACCTCGACGCTCAAGGTATTCAACAATCCCAATACGATTGATCTTTACGATAACCGCTACCTCTTTGTCTCCTGCCGTGGCCCCAACAATCCCCAGGATTACACCAAAAGGTCACCCCAGGACGGAAAGATTTATGTCATCGACACACGCGACATGAGTGTGGTAAAAATCCTGAACGGCGGAAACCAGCCCACAGGCCTTGACGTAAGCCCCGATGAAAGCTTTTTGTGCTTCAGCAACTTTCAGGACGAATCGATAGAGCTGTATTCAATAGGAAAATAAGTCAACATTTTAAAGAATGACGCTGCAAACGTGTTTTTTTACGATATCCTGTAATTTCTGATTTTGCATGCAGAATTTGATTTTTTTATTGTGAATTCTAGGGGCCTGTGTTATAATATATAATAATCTGAGGAATTTGGACGATAAGAATGGATTTTCAGGGATTTGTTGATGCTTTTTCTACCTCCACCTGTATTATTTCGGTTGAAAAACTTCCAGACGGCGGGTATGGAAAGATCAGGATTGTAACCGGAAATAAACCATATATTGACTCGGTGGAAAGGGACGGAAACGGACCAAGACTCCTCATGAGCAAATTCATTCCCAACAGCGAATATGAGCTTTATTTTACCAAAGACCTGAATTTCGAGGATTTCTGCTACCGTAGTGCCATTTTAAAACAGCCCCAGCATTCCTATGTTCATCCTGAGCGCTATGATTTCTGGTTCAATATTTTTTCAATGCCGCTTGAATATGAGGACGAAAAGTTTGCCTATTGTTCTTATACCCAGGAAGTTACACAAAAGCCCAATACCGAAAAGATGACGACGATTTCTTACGAGACTTCCTCTGATGTTCTGGAGGCATGTCTTAAGCTTAAGAGTACGGATGATTTTGATTCGGCAATCAAGGATGTAATAAACGAGCTTAGGGAAATATGCGATGCAAAATACTGCTGCATAATGCTGATGAATTCCCAGGACCGCACATGCAGGCTTTTGGGAGAGTCGTTTTTTGACAGGGAAGCTTTCCGTTCAAATGACAACTGGATGGACGACAAATTTTATGACATTGCGGAAACATGGGAGAACGTAATCGGGGGAAGCAACTGCCTCATCATAAAGAATCCGATCGACTGGGAATATGTCAAGTCGCGCAACAAGGTGTGGTATGAAAGCCTTAAGATTTCAAGCGTAGAAAGCATGGTCCTTTTTCCGCTAAAGACAAACGGAAACCTTATGGGCTATATCTGGGCGACAAATTTTGCGGTTGAAAACGCAGTCCACATAAAGGAAACGCTTGAGCTTACTGCCTTTATCATTGCCTCCGAGATTTCAAATTATCTTCTTCTTGACCGCATGCGTTTTTTTAGCACCATGGATTCACTTACAGGCGTAATGAACCGTAACGAGATGAACAACCGTGTTGATGAGATTGCAGCCGGTGGAGAAAAGGACAAGCCGATCGGGATTGTTTTTACGGATTTGAACGGGCTTAAGAAGACGAATGACCTGCACGGACACCTTGCCGGTGACATGCTGTTAAAGGAAGCAGCTTCAATGTTAAAGAAGCTTTTTCCCAAGGATGAGATTTATCGGGCCGGTGGGGATGAATTCATGGTTCTTAGCATAGGAACAACTGCCTCGGAACTGGACCGCAAGATAAGGGAACTTCGCAGTCAAATAGAAAAAAGCGAGACGGTTTCTTTTGCCGTTGGAGCCTGTTTTGATGAAAACTGCAACAATATCCTTTCTGTAATGACCAAAGCTGATAAAAAAATGTACGAGGATAAGGAAAACTACTATACAAAATATCCGGAAAGAAAACGCTGGGAATAATTCTTAACCATAATTACTTTCACCTCTTGTCATGGAATGAAAATAATGATATTCTTTATCACCACTATATTCTTTAAAAAAAAGGAAGGAAACCATTATGATATCTTTTGTTCCAATGTTTCTGCAAAATGCTCCTGCAGCAGGTCAACCTGGTACAGGAATGAGCGGTATGATTACATTTTTACCGTTGATTTTGATTCTCCTCATCATGTACTTTTTGATGATCCGTCCGCAGAATAAAAAGCAAAAAGAAACCCAGAAGATGATTGAGGCCCTTAAGAAGGGTGACAAAGTTGTTACTATCGGCGGTATTCACGGTACAGTAGCTTCTACCAAGGAAAACACCGTTATCATTAAGGTTGATGACAGCACACGCATTGAATTCAACCGCACTGCAATTGCAACAGTAATTGTTGACAAGCCTGCTACAGCCGCAGAACCAGAAAAGGAAAAGAAAGGTCTGTTCGGCAAAAAATCAAAGGACGATTCAATCGTAGCAGAGATTAAAGATAAGGACGAAGAAAAGTATTCGGACTCAGAGGCAGACAAAGATGAATAAGCGCAGTCGTTTCATTTTGGTTCTGGCAGTTCTTGCGCTGTGTTTTGTATTCCTGTGGCCATCCATCAAATGGTATGCGCTTACACCAAAGGAAGACCAGGCACTTGCATTGAGCTCGCTGGAAAATATCAAGGATTATTCAAATGTTAAGGCAACTGATGATCTTGAGGCATTAAAGGCCAAGGTTAAGGCTGATGAAAATGCTCCTCTTGAACAGGATCAAAAGTGGCTTCTTAAGCTTGCAAAAAAGAACTACAAGGCAATGGGTTCAAAACTCCCGGAAAATGTGGGTCTTCTTGACGTAATGCGTTCTTTCTCCAGTGAGGATGAATTGCGCACTGCTATTGAAGGTCACTACAGGGATCAGATTCTTGACAACAAGAACACATATAAGAATTCTGTTAAGCTTGGTCTTGACTTGAGCGGTGGTATGAACGTCATCGTAAAGGCAGACCTTGATGCAGTTGTTGCAGGAAAAGATGAGAACAGCAATATTGATGATGCAACCCTAAGGGTAAATGCAATGGCTCAGGCTATTGAAACCCTTTCCGGACGCATTGACCGTTTTGGTCTTTCTTCTCCAACAATCAGGCAGCAGGGTGATGACCGCATCTACATAGAAATACCTGGAAGCGCAGAAGCTGATCAGATCAACTCAATCATTCAGGGACGCGGAATCCTTAATTTCCGCCTTGTTGATACTGAGGCAAGTGAATCGTTTAATTCTTATTATGCCGCTAACCGTGCCAATACTTTTGACAGCCAGGGACGCCTTATCAATTCTTCCATTATTCCGGAAGACTGTGAGGTTCTTGGAGTATATTCAACTGATGAATATGGACTTGACCAGAGGGATGGTTACCTTGTTGTAAAGAAGGAAATCGTTCTTGACGGAAAGCACATCAAGTCAGCTCAGGTTGGTTCAGAGGGCATTACAGGACGTCCGCAGGTAAGCTTTACTCTTGATTCCGAGGGAACAATCATCTTCGGTGATTTTACGGCTGAAAACGTAAACAAGAGTCTTGCAATCATAAGCGACAACCGTGTAAAGTCAAACGCAGTAATCCGCGAGGCCATCCGTGGTGGTTCAATCGCAATCACAGGATTCGGCCAGCAGGAAGCAGAAAACCTGGAGAAAGTTCTTCAGACAGCATGGCTTGACGTTCCTCTTGAAGTAGAAAGCCAGCAGGTTCTTGGTTCATCTCTTGGACAAAAGGCAATCCGTCAGGGTCTTATGGCCATTGCAATCGGTCTTGCCGCAATCATGCTCTTTATGCTCATCTGGTACAAGGGTGCCGGTATAAACGCATGTGTTGCACAGATCCTGAACCTTTACATCATGTTCAGTATTCTTTCCGGATTTAACTTTACAATCACATTGCCGTCTATTGCCGGTATGATCCTTACAATCGGTATGGCAGTTGACGCAAACGTAATCATATTCGAGCGCATCAAGGAAGAGCTTAAGCTTGGAAAAGACAGGGCAGCCGCAATTGCTACCGGATTCTCAAATGCTTTCTGGGCAATTCTGGACTCCAACATCACGACATTCATCGCAGCTGCATTCATGTCACAGCTTGGTTCAGGTTCAATCCAGGGATTCGCATACAGCCTTGCAATCGGTGTTGCTTCCACAGTGTTTACGGCTCTCGTAGTTTCACGCCTTATCTTTGACGTTGGAACAGAGGCATTCCACAAGAAGAGAGTCAGCATCGGATGGGGGATTAAACAATGAAAAAGATTATTAAATTCAACAAGGCATTCCTCCCCTGTGCCATTTTGTCACTTTGTGTAATCATCGCCGGTGTTGTCGGCATGTTTGTCAGGGGAATTAATTTCAGCATCGATTTCGTTCCTGGTCTGGTAGAGGAAGTTCGTGTGGCTCCGTGTGCCATGGAAATCACTTATTCAGGCTCAGCATCTGTTTCTGTCGAGATTGACAACACAAGCTTGAGTCTTGTCATAAGTGGTGCCGGTGCAGATAACGAGACACGTTCATTCACATTCGGCGAGAACAATACGGTTTCAAAGATGGCTTCTGCATTGAGTACAGTTGACGGTGTTACGGCAACAGTAATCGAGCAGGGTGACCGCGATTCTTATGACCTGTTTGCAAACAGTGTCGCAACAGCACGCCTTTCTTCTGACGTACCGTTCAAGATGTATGTTCCTTCAGTTAATCCGGTTACTATCGATGAAGTCCGTGAGGCCCTTAGTAATCTTGATGTTTCAGTCAAGGAATTGGGTGGCGTTACAGACCGCAGTTTCCAGATTCGTGCAAAGACAAGCAAGGATGAAAACACAAGCAGTCAGGAACTTCAGTCATCTATAATCAGTGCATTGCAGTCAAAGTTCGGGACAAACAATGTTCCGGTTGTAAAGCAGGACTTTGTAGGTTCATCATGGTCTTCTTCACTCTTGCTTAGGTCAATAATTCTTTCTGTTGTTACCGTTTTCCTGATCTGGCTGTATGCAACAATCCGATTCCACTGGGATTTCGCTCTTGGTGCAGTTATCGCCTTGATTCATGACTTCCTGATCATGTTCACGTTCATCTCATGGTTCCAGATTGAATTCTCTACAACAACACTTGCAGCCGTACTTACAATCTTCGGTTACTCAATCAACGCAACTGTTGTTATCCTGGACCGTATGCGCGAGAACATCAAGACAATGCAGACAAAGAATTTTACAGACATCATCAATGCATCACTGTCTGGAACATTAAGCCGTTCAATCATCACAACGATTACGACTTTGTTTGCTTCAATTTCATTGTGGGTATTCACAACAGGATCAATCCAGTGCTTTGCCATCGTATTGACCATCGGTTTGATTTCTGGTTGTTATTCTTCAATCTTCATCAGCTCTGGCTTTATCAACTGGACAAGGCGCAAGTGGCAGGGTGGAGAATGGGCAAAACATACACGTCCACATCCCGAAAAGAAAGCTGGCCTTTCAATGGCATAATGCTGTTTTAATGTAAATTACATCCATCCCGCTTTTGTGGGGTGGATTTTTTTTTGGCCTGCGTTTTGTTTTGGAATTTAACTTTTGTCTTAATGACTTGATTGCCTTAGCTTTGCTTCAACAGCCTCTACGGAAAATAACGGTGTGCTGGCTCCGGCGGTGATTCCCACTTTTGAAAATGAATAAAACTCTTGTGGTATCTCGCTTTCGTCCTCAATCAATTCCACGTGCGGACAGAACTTGAGTGCGAGTTCCTTTAGCTGTCTTGTGTTTGCAGACTGCTTTCCCCCGACGACCAGAACCGCTTCAACTTTTTTTGCAAGTTCCTCAAGTGATTCCTGCCTTTCAAGCGTGGCCCTGCAGATTGAATTGAATATGACCGCATCAGGATCTTTTTCCTGAATGATGTGGATTATCGAATCGTATTTTTGCGGACTGAAGGTGGTCTGTGATATGAGCGCAGTTTTTTTTCTTTGTGGAATGTTCTCCGCCTCGTCACTGCTTTGAACGACAAAAAGTTTTCCTCCCTTGCTTGAATCAAAGAATCCCTCAAGGCTTTTTACCTCACCGTGATCCCTGTCTCCCGCAATGATTATGTCATATCCTTTTTTTGACCATTCTTCGACACGCCTCTGACTCTGCTTGACCCTGGGGCATGTTGCGTCAACTATGAGTGCGCCCCTTTCATTGAGCAGCTCAATGTTCCTTGCTGTGGTTCCGTGTGCGCGGATTACAACGGCATCACCTTCATTTATGTTCTTTATGTCATCTTCACAAAGTACGTTCATTCCAGAATCAGCCAATTGCCTTAAGACAAGAGGATTGTGAATGAGTGGACCAAAAGTGTAGAGCCTTACGTCACTGTCTTTTTTTTCGCCAATGGTTTTGAGTGCCACATTAACAGCGCGTTCAACTCCCATGCAGTAGCCCAAGACAGAAGCACGAATAATTTCCATGGTTTTAGTATAGCATAAAAATAAGGGAACTTCCATAAAAAAAATATTTGTGATATATTAAATCCATAAAAACATGGCAGGAGCCGTGAACTTTTTTACAGGAGCAGAAAATGGCAAAGACTATTGATTACAAGAAAGCCGGTGTTGATGTGAACGAGGGATACAAGGCTGTGGACAAATACAAGAAGCAGTCACAGCGTGCAAGAATCCCCGGTCAGCTTACAGACCTTGGTGCATTCAATGGAATGTTCGCAGTTCCTAAGGGAATGAAGAATCCGGTTGTTGTAAGCGGTACGGATGGTGTCGGAACAAAGCTGGACATTGCTTTCAAGCTGGGCATCTATGATACTGTTGGAATCGACTGTGTTGCCATGAGCGTAAACGACATTCTCTGCTCCGGAGTTCAGACGGCATTTTTCCTTGACTACATTGCATGCGGAAAGCTGGATTCAAAGGTTGCGGGTGAACTTGTAAAGGGGGTTACCGACGGATGTGTGGAAAGCGGATGTGCCCTTCTTGGCGGAGAAACTGCCGAAATGCCCGGATTCTATGACGAAGGTAAATATGACCTTGCGGGATTCGGTGTTGGAATTGTAGAAAAGTCAGACATCATCGACGGAAGCAAAATCAAGGAAGGAGACGTTCTGATTGGCCTTTCTTCTACAGGAGTTCATTCAAACGGTTTTTCACTTATCCGTAAGCTCGTAAAGAATTTCAAGGACCCGTTCATCGAAAACGGAAAGAAAACAAACAAATCAATCGGTGAGGTTCTTCTTACACCAACACGCATTTATGTAAAGCCTGTCATGGAAGTGCTCAAGAAATACCGCTCTTCAGTTCACGGAATGGTACACATCACAGGCGGCGGATTCTACGAGAATGTTCCCCGCATGTTCCCACACGCAAAAGAAGGCAAAAAGCAGCTTGTTGCGGTAATCAAAAAGAACAGCTGGAAGGTTCCTTCAATTTATGATGAGCTTATCCGTCGTGGCGCAGACCCAAAGAACGTGTATTCTACATTCAACATGGGAATCGGTTTTGTGCTTGCCGTAAGCAAAAAGGATGCCCCAGAGGTTCTTAAGATGTTCAACAAGAATGCAAAGAAATACCACAAGGCCGGAATCCCCGACATGGTTGCCTACGAGATCGGTCACGTTGGACATACCGACAAAGTAATCAAGGGAGAGTTCAAGGGCAACAAGGAAATGACCCGCTTTGAGGACTAGAATATCAGACTGACAGGATTCATTTTCCTGCAAACAGCCAGCCGATGTTTTGAGTCTTAAGGTTGAATTCACTCATACATGCGTCATCAGCATCTGCCTTGTAAATCTTGGTGGTGTTGATGACGTAATAATTTTTCCCCTCTGTAAACGGAAGAAATACGCTCTGTGATCCAAACTGGTAGTCATTCAGTGTGAAGGTATATGTTTCCTTTCGTGCTGAATTACTGTTCTCGCTTGCCTCTGCAGTAAGGGCCGCAATCCTGTTTGATCCGAAATATGCATTCCTTGAAGATGCGTCTCCGTTTATTATAAGGGCCTCTTTAATCCTGAGTTTGCCGTTTTTCTTGGTCCATGCAGTGTCCGTCTTAAAGCTGAACGCAAGCGTAATGAAATTTTCCTCCGCATTTTCCCTGTAGCATGTGTTCGGGTCCCCGTCGAATGCAGAAAGAATCGAATGTCGCAGTGGAACATTTGAATCAACAAGGAAATCGGATGCAGATATGGTCAGAATGAATTTGTCATTGGAAAAAACATTGGACCCGCCGTTAGCGTTTATCTGGGTATATTGTGCGCTTTGTTTTGCATAGTAATGACCGTTCCGTGTGCGTGGGCTGATTTTCGTAAGGCCATCCTTCATCATGCCGATTGCAACAGGAAGGGAGAAAGTGCCATGAATCACGGCAACATCATCATTTGCACTGAACAAAAGAAAATCAGAATAGTATACGTTAAGTCCGTTCAGCCCCAGATTCTGCCATTGCCCAAAAACATCCGCCGCAATGTAAGAATAGTCCTTTCCTTTTTTTTCAAGTATAACCTGAAGGATAGAATTGACAGGAGAGGAAAGCCAATAGTATTCGGATTCAGACAGCTGGCAGTCTTCCACTTTCCATTGGCCGCTAAGTCCAAGCTCGCTGGAAGTAACAAACACGCGGTAAAAAAGCCTGTCACCAACACGCTGCGTGTATGCGGTATAATAAGAAAAATCGGTCCCAAGATTAAAAGTTTTTTTGGAGTTTTCAAGTAAAGCAGTACAGTCCTGAACAAGTTCTTCCGTTTGTGAGTCAGAAAGCCTGTTGAGTTTAGCATAATTCAACGGAAGCATGTTCTTGAGCTCAGGCGAGGCCGCCCAAATGTTAAAGGTCCCCAGCAAGCAAAGAAATAAAATCCCAATACGTTTCATCCCATCCCCCTATGACATTATAACATACAAAGATTATACCAAGTTACAGCCCCCCATACAAGGTGCGGATCCTTCCTCACATTTGAACAAAAGCTATTGACATTTTTTCAGTTTTTCTATAGTATATATACATTCACTTGATGCTCCCTTAGCTCAGGTGGTAGAGCAACGGACTGTTAATCCGTGTGTCGCTGGTTCAAACCCAGCAGGGGGCGAATAAACCCAATCGAAAGATTGGGCTTTTTTATTTTAAAGGAATGAACAGAAAGACAACAAAACGCTGGGTTTGAAGCGGATGTCGCGCCGACCAGGTGGGAGGAAAAGCCGCCATGGAGGGCGGCGACAGCGACAGTAGCCGGCCCGGAATTGACAAACAGGAGGATTGGCAATGGAGGGCAAACCCAGCAGGGGGCGTACATGACTCTCTGGAAGCAGAGAGTTTTTTTATTTTAAAGCGATAGATAGTAAATGACATTACACAGAAAGATGCTGAATCAAGTTCAGCATGACAGTGAAAGTCATTCCGGACTTGATCCGGAATCTTAACATTACATAGAAAGATGCTGAATCAAGTTCAGCATGACAGTGAGGGTCATTCCGGACTCGATCCGGAATCTTGATGTTGAATGGCAGGATGCTGAATCACCCGTCTGTAGGCAGGCGTTCAGCATGACAATGGTTTTTATTTGAGTGTGTCTTTGATTGCCTGGTAAAGAGGCTTTTTTGTATAGGTGTTGTCGTAAATGCAGGGGTTTCCATAGCCTGGGAATGTTCCCGGCACCCATGTATCCCTGTCGCTAAGACCCCAAACGATAAAGGTTTTGACATTAGGCTCTGTCTTTGCAATGTCAATAAGGGCGGTGTAGATTTCCGTCTGCTTTTTGATTTCACTTTCATCCTTTGCCTTTCTGTCCGGCATCCTTACGTCAACTTCACTAAATGAAACGTCAATACCGATATCGGCATAGCGCTTTACATTTGCACGAATCGCTTCCTTGTCAAATGGAAGGTCTGTTGCAAGATGAAGCTGCATTCCAACTCCGTCAATTGGAACTCCTTCGTCAACAAATTTCTTTACAAGGTTGAACATTGCGTCAGCTTTTGCGTTTCCAAGATTTTCGTTGTTGTATTCATTCAAATATAGCTTTGCATCAGGATCCGCCGCCCTTGCTGTCTTTAAGGCATGAGCGATGTAATCTTCTCCCATCAGGTTGTACCATATTGTCTTGCGGAAAGAACCGTCTTCCTCGAACATTTCGTTTACGACATCGTAATATGCAATCTTTCCCTTGTAGCGTTCCAAGATTGTTTTGATATGGTCATCCATCATGGCTGTGGCATCTTCTTTTGTCTTCATCGAGCTCAAGAAAGAGGAATTCTGATTGTGCCAGAAGAGGGTGTGGAATTTGATGGTGATTTTGTTTTCCTGTCCGAACTCAACCATTTTGTCTACGTCATTCCAGTTCCAGAATCTTTGATTTGGACGCAGGTTGGCCCATTTCATTGCGTTTTCAGCAACGATTACGCTGGAAAAATCCTTGATTCTTTCCTGTCCTTCAGGTGAATAAAAATCATTTCCAACGGCTGTTCCGATTTCCAGATTGTGTTTTGCTGCCAATTCCGGGATTGTTTTTTCTTTACATGCGGCAAGTCCAAATAAAACTGCGCAGGCCAAGACCGATAATAAGATCTTTTTCATACTAACTCCTTTTGTGATGCACATATTTTATTGTATAACCGGAATAACTAAGTGTCAAGGTTAGAAGTGAATAATTCAGAAGACCACATGGATTTGTAATAATCAAATGTTTGGTAAATGGGTATTTTGCATTTAATCCATGTGGCAGTAAGTGAATCTAGCGGTCCATTTTGCTGAGTTTTGATTTTTTGTTTTCTACCAGATAGATGCTTCCAAGAATTGCGGCAGTCAAAATTACGGCACCCACGATTTCCCAGAGGCCGTTTGTAAGAAGGGTTGCACCAAGAATTACGAGATATCCTTTGACGCCCGAAAGGCCTTCTACTGCAAATCCCATTTTAGAAAGAGTTTCAGTCATTCCGACAATCAGATCATTTGCATAGAAGATGTAGATGGCACCCATTACGCAGACCGTGTTTGTAAGCGTCCCGAATGCAGATGCAATTGTTCCGCTGATGACGCGTGGCATTTTAGGAATTGCGTTGAAAAGTTTGTTGATGAGGAAAGTGACCACCGGAATCATAAGGCGCGGTACGATGGAAACCATTGGATTCAGGAAGAATGGGTTAGAGCCGCCCCCGGAAATTACAGCCTGAATCAAACTTGTTACGCCAAAGATGAGTGCAACACCAAGACCCGGAATAAGTCCCGCAAGAATCGTTGCAAGAATTGCAGGAATGTGCATGATTGTAATGGCAATAAAGCCGCCGATAGAAATGTATCCAAGATGAGTAAACATAAGGACAAGCGAAAGCGCCCCGAATATGCCCGTTACAGCAATCTTGTAGTTGAGCGAACGATTGACCTTTGGTTTTGCATTATTCATTTTATGCCTCTAAAAAAGATGATTTGAAAGTGCCTCTAGTATATACAAAAGCACAAAAAAATCAATTGGGGGGGGAGGAAATAATCTTCATAAAACTGAAATTGATTTTAAGGCATAGGATTCTGCAAAAAGTCGCATAATTGAATTTATCCACAAAATCCGCTATACTCTGCTCATGTCGTTTTATGAATCATTTGATGTCGCCGTTGTTGGGGCGGGGCATGCGGGAATAGAGGCAGCTCTTGCCTGTGCGCGCATGGGCTTAAAGACAGTTTTGATTACACAGTCTCTGGATGCGGTTGCAAGAATGAGCTGTAATCCTTCCATCGGTGGAATCGCAAAGGGAAACATTGTCCGTGAGATTGATGCCCTTGGCGGAACCATGGCAAAGCTGATTGACCGTTCAATGATTCAGTACAGGCTTCTTAACAGGAGCAGGGGACCGGCGGTACAGGCACCACGTTCTCAGGCGGACAAGGTTTTGTATTCACAGCTTGCACGTAAAACCGTTGAAACCACAGAAAACCTTAGCACTCTTATGGATACGGTCGTCGACATACTTACAACATCTTCTTCAACTCCATTGCCGCAAAATTCGGAACCGCAGGCAGAAGTCGGAAGCATACCCGGGGAAAAAAGGATTGATTCAACTTACAAATATGCAACGGCCGCATCAAAAAGTTCAATGAGGCAGAAGGTCATCGGCCTTGTAACAGAACGCGGACGAATCATACCTGTGCGTTCAATTGTATTGACCACGGGCACATTTTTGGGTGGACGCATTTTTATCGGCGAATACGATGCTCCTTGTGGCCGTCTGGGGGAAGCGGGTGCGTTTGGTCTTACCGAAAGCCTGAACCGTCTTGGCTTTACTACGGGCAGGTTAAAGACTGGAACTCCACCAAGAATACTCAGACACACTGTTGATTTTTCCCAGCTTGAAATTCAGGACGGGGATGAAGAAGTAATTCCATTCAGTTTTGATGACGAAAAAGTTGAACGCCCCATGGTTCCATGCCACATGGTCTACACGAACGAGCGTACGCACGAAATAATCAGGAACAACATTTCTCGTTCTCCGCTGTACTCGGGAAAGATTCATGGAGTGGGTCCTCGGTATTGCCCTTCCATCGAAGACAAGGTAATGCGTTTTCCGGAAAGGGAGAGGCATCAGATTTTTGTTGAGCCGGAGGGACTTGAAACTGACGAGATTTACCTTAACGGTTTGTCATCATCTCTGCCGGAAGAAGTTCAGGATGCATTCCTTCGCACGATGACTGGATTTGAAACCTGTACTGTAAGCCGCCCGGGTTATGCGGTTGAATACGATTATGTTGAGCCGACCCAGCTTTTCCCATCCCTTGAGACAAAGAGGGTTGCGGGGCTTTTTAATGCGGGGCAGATAAACGGTACCTCCGGATATGAAGAAGCGGCGGGGCAGGGACTTGTTGCGGGAATCAATGCAGGCCTCTATGCAAGAAGCCACATTTCCCTCTGCGGTCCCTTGTGTAATTCAGATTCAAGTTTGGGGGCTTCTCCTTCTACATGTGAGCCGGGACATTTTCAGGCTAAGATGAGGATGGATGACGCAGACTTAAAGCTCTTTGCGGAAATATCTGAAAGGGAAACCTTGGCCCTGTCAAAGAAAATCGAAAACCAAATGGCAAGCGCCGGATATGATACATTCAATAAGATTCCGGAATATGAACCTCTGATTCTTGGTCGTGACGAGGCATACATCGGAGTTTTAATCGACGATCTTGTAACGCTTGGAACAAAGGAACCCTACAGGATGTTTACGGCTCGTGCAGAATACCGCTTAAAGCTGCGACATGATACCTGCGACAGACGCTTGAGGGAAAAGGGATATAAGGTTGGTTTGATAACACAGGCCCAGATGGAAGCCCTTGAAAAAAAATATGAGGCAGTTGATGCTGCGATGAAATATCTTGATTCACATCCGAATGCGGAAAACCCGGGTGACTTTACTGCTCTTGAATGGACTCTCGCTCAGGAAGACTTCAAGTACCGCTATTACATAGAAAAGCAGGATGCCCGTGTCGCAAAACTTCACCGCATGGAAAATGCAAAAATCCCCGCCAATTTTGATTACGGCAAGGTTGTTGCATTGAGTGCTGAAAGCCGTGGCAAATTGGAAAAGGTACGTCCGCTTACCCTTGGCCAGGCATCAAGAATAAGCGGAATCAGGAACAGTGACATAATGCTCCTGATGGTATACCTTCACTAGTTGAATGAATTACAGTTCTTTTTCAAGCTGATCCACAAGAGACGCGAATGTATCAAGTGCAGCCTGTACTGGTTCCGTGCTTGTCATGTCCACACCCGCAACCTTGAGGCTTTCAATCGGGTAGCGTGAACCTCCGCTCTTCAGGAACTTAAAGTAATCGTCCCTTTCCTTTTCGCCGCCAGTGGTAACACGTTTGGCAAGTGCAAGGGATGCAGAAATTCCCGTGGCATACTTGTAGACGTAGAATGCATTGTAGAAGTGCGGGATGCGCAGTCCTTCCATGTCGCTGGATTTTTCAAAATGCATTTCAGGTCCAAAGTAAAGTTCAAGAAGCTCACGGTAAATTGAACGGATGCTGTCGGTTGTAAGCGGAATGCCCTGTTCAACATTCTGGTGGGTCTTGAGTTCAAACTCTGCAAACATGGTCTGACGGTGCAGGGTGGCAAGAATGTCGTTTGCCCTCATGGAAAGAAGGTATTTGACAAGTTCCTTGTTGCCCTTTTCCTTTGCGTCATTCAAAAGATATTCAAATACAAGTTCCTCGTTGAATGTGGATGCAACTTCCGCCTCAAAAATCGTGTACTCGTAGCACATGAACGGATTATTGTGGACGCTGTACCATGAATGCATGGAGTGTCCGCCCTCGTGTGCCATGGTGTAAACGTCGCGGAGTGTCTCGTCATCGTAATTCAGGAGGATGTATGGATAACCCCTGTAGCAGCCGGAAGAAAATGCTCCGGAATTCTTTCCCTTGTTTTCATAGCGGTCTGCCCATCCGTTCAAAAGTCCATTGCACAGTGTGTCTGTATATTCCTTTCCTAAAACTGCCAGCGCCTTGCGTACGATTTCTACAGATTCTTCGTAGGTGATGTGTGTCTTGACTGATTTTACAAGCGGAACGTAGACGTCGTAATGCCTTAGCTCGTCAACTCCAAGCACCCTTTTCCTGAGTGAATAAAAGCGGTGGAGCGGATCAAGGTTCTTGTGTACCGTTTCGATTAAGTTTGTGTATACTTCCTGCGGGACCTTGTTTCCATAGAGTGCGGCTTCCAGAGTAGATTTGTACCCACGTGCGCGTGAATGGAATACGTCGTTTGCAACTGAACCTGAATAAAGTGCTGCAAGCGTGTTGGCGTGTCCTTCGTATACTGCATAGAATTTCTCGTATGCTTCTTTGCGTACTTCGCGGTTTTGGTTTTCAAGGAAATTGCTCCATGTTCCGTGTGTCAGCGGCAGATCTTTTCCGTCAACTTTTACGGTTCCAAAATTCATGTCCACATCATTCAAGAGGCTGAATGCTGAACTTGCTGTTTGTCCCGATTCAGATTGAAGTGCCAGAAGCTTTTCTTCCTTTTCTGAAAGCACGTATGGTTTTCTGTGGAGGAGTTTTTTGACGTAAATCTTAAAGTCCTTGAATTCATCGCCTTCAATCCAGGTGTTGATTTTGTCATCAGGAATTGAAAGGAGCTCTGGGACATAAAAGCTGCTTGCCGCACCCGCCTGAGTGTAGGCCATCATCGCACGGTTTACCATGTCCTGTGCCTTGCTGTCGCTCTGGTCTGATTCATTAATCAGGTTTGCATAGTGGTAGACGTTTTCCAAAAGCATGTCCAGTGCCTGATCCGCCTGTAGGGCTTCAAGCAGAACTTCCTTGCTTTCTGAAAGCCTTCCCTTAAACGAAGCGAGTTTTTCCGTTGCGGCAGGAATTGCCTTAAGGTCCGCTTCCCATTCATCATCAGATTTGTAAATCGAAGAAAGGTCCCACTTGTATTCCGCGGGCACATCCTTTCGTAATGGTATAGTTTCTTTGCTCATGGTGTTAGTTTATCACAACTAAGAGTTTTTGCATATACCCAAAGGATGGGGGATTCAAGAGGAAAAAAGTCACGCGGATTCGGAATTGCTACGCAATTCCTTTAAAGGATTTTTGTTTGTTGCTGTTGTTACTGGAAGTTTTCTGGTATCCAGGGAAAAGATCGGTAAGACCAAACGGCACGATGAAAAACAAATCAACAAGACACCAAATATTTAAAGAAAAATCGTAGATTTTTCGAATCCGCGTGACAACTAAATACACCACTCCGTGCCATTTGGGATGACTCGGAGACTTTTATAGGGTGAATTAATATCCCATCGTGATAGACACTTGTTCCCTAAATGCTTGAAGTGCTTCTTTTTTTGTCTTTTCACCCCATACATACTCTGATACTGCTTCTGACCATAATGCCTCAATCTGTTGGTCTGTTCCTTGTGTTAGTGAGCCGTCAACGGTTTTAGAATAATCACAGAATGCTGCGTAATGGTTTTGACTCTTTAGATATGGTTCTGAGAATCTATTCTTGATTTTATTTTGAACATTAAAGTTACCAATCACATCACCACTTGCAAGAGCCATTGATTCAAGAAATTGATCATCAGTAGCTATGTATCTGATCATTTCCTTTGCTGCTTCTGGCTGTTTTGTTCCTTTGTATGCTGCAAGCCAGCACCCGCCCCATCTCCAAGAAGAAGGTCCTGCACACATTGCCCAGTCACCTGCTGTTCTTGAAGCAACAGTCTTAAGAACATAATGAAGTCCCCAGGTCGGGAGGAAGTAGCACATTACTTCAATATTATTACCTTTGTAATCCTTGAGACTGTCATTCATACCGGCATACCAGCCTTCTGCCCATTGTGATGTGCGACCGTCAAGCTCTTCATCATGGAAAATCTTTGCCATATTCATATACTTTTCCATGGCTGGATCTATATATAACTTATCATCTACAATCCAAGGCTTTTCCCTCGTTCCTTTAAAAGGTATAAAGAGATTTTCTGTTGTTGAAACGATTCTGCATTTACCATTCGAATCTTTTTTGAGCTGTCGTGCTGTTGCAAGGAATGTATCAAAATCCTTTAACTTTTTCTGAACTTCTACTGGGTCGTCTGTTCCCCAGTACTTCTTTGCATAGCTACGGCGGTAGAAGACAGCACCAGGACTTACATACCAAGACATAGCATAGACGTGACCGTTATAGCTTCCGATTTTCATAGGGTAGTCTACCATTTTATCCTTTACCTGAGCATACAAATCATCAAGCGGTAAAAGAAGACCTGATTCAACGTATTCTCTTACAAAAAAGTCTTCAAGACAAAATACATCTGGTGTTCCGTTTCCAGAGGTAAGAACCGGGCCCAACTTACTTGGAAACTGGCCTGTTGGAATATATGTGTATTCAACTTCTATATTCGGATGTGTTGCCTTATAGCCATAGCCTTCAGCATCAAGGTAACCCTCTATTTCGTCTGTAAATGACCATACTGAAAGTTTGTTTTCCACATTAGAGTTTCCAGATTTGCTGGTATTGTCACTGTAAAGCAAATTGTTAAAATATGAATCAGAAAGATAAATGTTAACCTTTACAAAGCGAACTTCATCAACATAATCATAATCTTCTGAGAAAAGGCCTCCGAAGCTGCTGATTTTATCCATGATTTTACTGTAAATCTTTTTATTGTCATAATCACGTTTTGTGGTGATAGATTTCATTAAAAGATTACATTCATAAGCCAGTTTCTTGAGGGAACTATATTCATCAGAAGAACAATAAAGGTAATTTACTTCAGCTTTTCCTCCATCATAAAAGCATGCAAAAAAAGCATCATTTTCAGAATAAACCCCAAGGAAAACTTCTTCACCGCCAATTAAATTGACATCAAATACTACCGCAGAATCCTCTGAATAAGCAAAAGACATAGCCATAAGAAAAAACAACAGACAGACAAATCTTGAGAGTAACTTTTTCATATATCATCCTCCTCTTTTAAAGGTTTTCCGTAGGAAAATCGAATAGGTCTCTTCGAGACCTTTCTGTATGGAATGGATTTGACGTTGTTGTTAAAGCAACATGCGAATCCGCGTGATAATATTATACATCATTATATGCCGTTTGCAAGAGTCAAATGTTTTTATGGGGCGAATCAATATCCCAGATAATATGCGACGTCTTTCTTAAAGGCGGTCAGGGCTTCTTTTTTTGTTTTTTCGGCCCTGGCATAGGCTAGTACTTGTTCTGACCATAGTGCCTCAATCATCATGTCTGTTCCCTGTGCTAGATTACCGTTGATGGGTTTTGATAATTCACTGAATATCGCGTAATAGTTTTGTCCTTTAAGATAAGGTTCTGCAAATCTATTCTTGATTTTGTTCTGGACTTTAATGTTGCCGACTATTTCACAGTTTGTTAGGGCCATAGATTCAAGGAATTTGTCGTCTGTCGTAAGATAGCGTATCATTTCTTTTGCGGCTTCGGGATTTTTCGTGTCCTTGTATGCTGAAAGCCATTCTCCTCCCCATCTCCATGAAGAAGGACCAGCACATATGGCCCAGTCACCGGAAGTTCTGGAAGCTTCAAATTTAAGGATATAGTGGAGTCCCCAAGATGGCAGGAAGTAAGCCATAACTTCAATTGGTTTGCCATCCTCGTCTTCAAGCATGTCGTTCATGCCTGCATACCAGTCTTCTGACCACTGTGTTGTTTTTACGTCAAGATTTTCGTCATAGAATATTCTTGCCGTATCCATGTATTTTTCCATAGCAGGATCTATGTTTAGTTTGTTGTCCACAATCCATGGCTTTTTTCTTGTTCCCTTGTATGGCAGAAAGAGGTCTTCAGATGTTGATAACATCCTGCATTTTCCCCTTGAAATCTTTTTAAGCTCTCTGGCTGTTGAAACGAAAGTATCAAGATCCTTTACCTTTTTCTGAACCTTGGCAGGATCATCGGTTCCCCAGTACTTTTTTGCATAACTGCGGCGGTAGAACATTGCTCCTGGATATGCATGCCATGACATTGCATAAACATGGCCGTTATAACTTCCGACCTTTATGGGGTAATCAATCATTTTGTTTTTAACTTCTTCATACAGGTCATCGAGCGGCATTAAAAGTCCGGATTCAACATATTTGCGTACGAATGCATCTTCAAGTACAATAATATCTGGGACACCTTTTCCGCTTGCAATAGCTGAATCAAGTTTGGAAGGAAACTGTTCTGTAGGAATTAATGTGCATTCAACTCCTACGTCTTGGTGGGTTGCCTTATAGCCGTAGCCTTCAGCATTAATAAAATCATACATCTCATCTGTAAATGACCATACAGAAAGTTTTGTATTGCCATTTGTTTTTTCAGAAAAACCAAAAGACATTGCCTGAAAGAAAATCAACAGACAAACAAATTTAGAAACTATCTTTTTCATAGTATATCCTCCTTACTTCTTTAATATATGGTTTGAAACATCCTTTTTGAATGCATTAAGAGCTTTTTTCTTTGTTACCTTTCCAGTGGCGTATTCTTTTACTTGGGCAGTCCATAACGTTTCAATCAGTGCGTCTGTTTCCTGTGCTAGAGAACCGTCGACAGATTTTGATAATTCACTGAAAATTTCATAAGAGTTTTGTCCTTTAAGATATGGCTCGGAGAATCTGTCTTTAACTTTATCCTGAACTTTGATGTTGCCGACTACTTCGTTGGTGTTCAGAGCCACCCATTCAAGGAATTCATCATCTGTCGTAAGATAGCGTATCATTTCCTTTGCTGCTTCAGGATTTTTTGTGTCCTTGTAAGCCGCAATCCATTGTCCACCCCATCTCCATGAAGAAGGTCCTGCACAAATGGCCCAATCTCCAGAAGTATTGGATGCTGCATATTTAAGGATATAGTCCACTCCCCATGTTGAAAGGAAATAAGCCATAACTTCAAGTGGTTTGCCATCTTCATCTTCAAGCGAGTCATTCATGCCCGCATACCAATCAGATGACCACTGTGTTGTTTTTGCGTCAAGATCTTCATCATAGAATGCCTTTGCCATATCCATGTATTTTTCCATTGCTGGATCTATGTAGAGATTGCCGTCAACAATCCACGGCTCTTTTCTTGCCCCCTTGCATGGAAGGAATAGTTCTTCCGATGTTGATACCATCTTGCATTTTCCCTTTGAAATCTTGTTAAGCTCGCGGGCTGTTGCCATGAAGGTGTCAAAATCCTTAACTTTTTTCTGTACCTTTGCAGGGTCATCGGTTCCCCAATACTTTTTTGCATAACTTCGGCGGTAGAACATTGCTCCAGGATATGTAAGCCATGACATTGCATAGACATGACCGTTATAACTTCCTACCCTTATGGGATAATCGACCATTTTGCTTTTAACTTCTTCATAAAGATCATCGAGCGGCAATAACAGTCCTGATTCAACATATTTGCGTATGAAAGTATCCTCAAGTGTAATGACATCAGGAATCCTTTCCTTCAATTCAATGGCTGAATCTAATTTTCTGGAAAACTCATCTGTTGGTGTGTAATCGCATTCGATTTCTACATTTGGATGGCTTGCCTTATAGCCGAAGTCTTCATCATTAAGAAATTCATAAATCTCATCTGTGAAAGACCAAACATAAAGCTTTGATTTACCATTTGTTGACTTTTGAGAATAAATAAATGACATGGACTGAAATAAAATCAACAGGCAAACAAATCTCGATACTAATTTTTTCATGGAATTTCCTCCTTTATTAAATGGATTGTCCATTAAGTTTTTTTAGTAGCGGCATTCCGGGTGTGATCCGGAATCTCATCGTTATATCTGTCGTAGATACCGAATCACCTGTCTTTCAACAGGCGTTCGGCATGACAATACTTTTTAGACATTCACACATTCGTGTGACAATACAATAAATCACTTCTCCAGAATGAATTCTACGCGGCGGTTCTTCCAGCGGTTTTCGAGGGAGTAGGGGTCTACGATTGTTTCAAGGCCACCCTTACCCTTTGCTGAAAGTCTTGAAGAAGAGATGTGGCCTTCGCTTATGAGCCACTGGCGGACGAATTGTGCGCGTTCAAGAGAAAGTGCCTTTAGGCCTCTTCCCCATGGACCGTCTACGTTTTCTTCCGGGTTGTCCTCTTCTTTTCCTGCGTATTTGTTCGTCGGATTTGCGTGACCAACAACCGTTACCTTGTATGAACCGAACTTGTTCAAAATCTGTGCTACACGGTTCAGGATGCGGATGTTGTTTGCCTTTTGTTCTTTTGTAAGGCTGCTCTTTTCAATTGTCTTTCCGTCGGGACCAGTTTCGCCTGTAAGGAGGAAGTCTGCTGCATCTCCGCGGAATACGATTGAAGGTACCTGCATCTTGAGTACACCGTTTTCAAGAAGTACCAGGACGTCAACAGGAATGATTCCCGTGTAAGTTGAAGTAAGTCCAAGCTCGTCTGTTACAGTGTATTCATAAGGATAGTCTTCGGCGGACATTACGACCTGACCGTTGTTTCCACGACCGTCCCATGTGATGTTTGCTGAATATGTACCGGCTTCCTTGTCGGCTGCCATTGACTTTCCGCTTGCCCTCCAGAATTCAGTTCCGTTGCGGCTGTCCTTTACGACAAGTGTCCATGACTTTATCTTTGCCTTGGTCTTTGCCTTGAGGCTCATCTTGAGTTCATCCTCGTAACCGTCGTTGTCCGGGCTAAAGTATTTTCCGTTTGATGGATTTGCACTTGATGTGACAGACAGAATTGGTGCGGTAACTGAAGATACGAATGGAAGTGAATATGTTTCTACAATGTTTCCCTTGTCGTATGAAATCTTAAGGCGGCCTGCAAATACTCCTTCGGCTGGCTTTGTTCCGTCAGCGGTTTTTCCGTTCCATATTATTGATGAAGGAATCTTTTGTCCGTTCTTGCCGTTCCAGTTTTGTACGCTCTTTTCGTTTTCATCAAGCACGTCAAGGTTCCATTCAGTTATGCCTTCGTTGAGTGTCGTGATGATGTTGAATGTCTGCTTGTCCTTTACGCCGTCTCCGTTGGGGCAGATTGATTCTTCGGCAAGGGTGATGTATGCCTTTGTCTCGCGTGTGTCAACTGTGATGTATTCTGGGAGTTTGGCCTGACCGCTGTTTCCTGCCTTGTCTGTTGAAAATACCCTTAATGAATATTTTGCATTTGGAACAAGGTTTCCTGAGTCATCGGTTCCGTCCCAGATGAAAGGTGTGATTTTTATTCCGCTTTCATTCTGCCATACGATTGTGCGAACTGGTGTGTTCTTGCTGTCGGTGATTTCCATCGTCCACTTGTCTTCTGTTGAACAATCCTTGCTTGAAACTGGAAGTCCCTGCCTTGTGCTGGCTGTTGTACTCTGTCCGTCCGGAGAGAAGATGTAATATGGTACGGAGATTTCAACTTTTGGTGCCACAGTATCGATTGTGACAGTCTTTGGTTCTGATTCTGCTTCAGTTCCGCTGTTGGCAACTGTCTTGAATACGATTGAATATGTTCCGTCTTCGCAAACTGAACCGTTGTCGTTCTTTCCGTCCCATGCAATTGATGGAGGAAGTGTGCTCTGTCCGGAGATTGACCTTACTTCCTTTCCGTTCTTGTCGCTGATTGTGATTGTATAAGAATCGATTCCGCTTGTGGCACGTGCCGTAAGATTAAGCGTTGTCTTGTCCTGGATGCCGTCATTGTTTGGTGAGATGTATTCAGGGCTTGGGATCAAAAGGAGTTCAGTCTTGCTTGTGTCCAGTGTAAATGGAAGTGAAGCAACTGTTGCCTTGTTTCCCGCAAGGTCCTTTCCTGTAAGCTCGTAGATGTAGGTTCCGTCTTTTGCAAGTTCTCCCTTTTCGTCAGAGCCGTTCCATGAAATCTCCGGTGGAAGAATTGAACCATATGAATATGAACGTATTGTGTTTTTGTTTTCGTCGATGATTCTTGCATTCCATTCTTTTTCACTTGAATAGGCAGGATCCTTTGAGGTCTGCTGTTGTGTGAGCTTGAGGCTTCTGCTTGCGTTGAATACAAGGTCGGATACTGCAACCTGTGCCATTGGAGCGGATACGTCAAGAATGAATACAGGACTGTTTGCCTTGGGCGGGACATATCCGTTTTTGTAAGATGCCGTTACGACTGCCTGATATGATCCTTCCGGAAGAACCTTTCCGTCTGAGCCTTTGCCGTCAAAGACCAGTTCGCTGATTGCCTTTCCGCTTCCTTTTTTCTCGAATACTGTCTTTTTCTCTACGTTTTGGATTGTGATTGACCATTCCTTGATTGAGTTTACCTTTGACTTTGTTTCAGGAATGCTTATGTCAAACTTGATTGTGTCCAGGGTTCCGTCTCCGTTTGGAGAAAAATATTTTGGTCCGCTGATTGCAATTGAAGTAACAGGTTTTTCTGCAGAGAAGATGATGTTTTGAATCTGTGCCTTTTCTGAAGTGTTTCCTGCCTTGTCCGTTGCATAGATTTCGTATGTGTAAACTCCGTCTGGAACGATTATGCCCTCGTCGTTGGTTCCGTCCCATTCAACTATTGGAGAGGGGCTTGTATTCTGCCAGTGGTATGTGCGTACCTTTGATCCGTCTGCATTGTAGATGATGGCCGCACTCCATTCAGGTTCCTCTGAGCCGGTCTGCTTGATTCTGATGAATGTTTTTTCTCCCTCGCCAAATGACTTTTCATCGTCGTTCATTTTGCCAAGTGAAATCTGAGGTGGTGTCGTGTCCACGATTACATAATACTTTGCTGAGGTACCGCGGTTGTCGTTGTCATCTGTTGCGGTAAAGATATAATAGTAGAGTCCGTCCGGTGCCACTGTTCCAGGTGTGAGGCCGATTGCAGCCGCTTCTTCTCCAAGGATTCCGTTCCATGAAACTGTGTCAGGGATTTCAACTCCCGTCTTTGGCTTGAAAAGGTTCTTGAAAAATGAAGAGATGGTCATCTTCTCCTCGTCTTTCCTCTTGTTTCCTACAGTACGGATTACATTTCCCTTTTCCGTGTAAATCGAAAGAGCCCATTCTTTTATGTATCTTTTTTCCTTTATCTTGAGAGGAATGTCCAATGTGTCCTTTATGCCGTCGTTGTTCGGGGATATGTATTCAGGAGCCCTCTCTGCAAAAAGCGAAAGCATGCTCATGAACAAACTTAAGGCAAGTGCGATTCCAATTTTTTTCCCTTTCATATTTTCCTCACTTTCTATTGAATAATCAAGTTGATTGAATTAGTTGTTTCCAAAAATGTCTTCATCCCACAGATAGATCTCTGGAGCCTCATTGTCTTCCTGTCCAAGATACAGGGTTGCACCGGCGCTGATGTTCTGGACTTCGCCATACATGTTCTGCCATGCCACGGACGGAACAAGCTCACTTTGCTGCCATGTGTCGTTCTTTTTGTTTGATGAAAGCATAATCTTGCAGGAAATGCCGACTGAAGGCCAGTTTACTTTTGCACCCTCCGCCAGTTCCCTTACGTTTGCCTGCCATCCAAGGTTGAATTCAAGAAGATTGTTGTAAGAAACGGCAAATGCAACATCGAAAACAGCATTTTGGCATGCCGGGAAAGATGCGTCCATTGACAGGCCTGCCTTCCATCCCCAGGTCTGCAAAACCGTTGCACCCAGAGAAATGCGTGGAGTAAGTATGCCGGGATAAACAGTTCCCTCTGTGGTACCGTCAATTCCTATTACTTCATATTCACTTCCGGCAGATCTTCCTATGTTCAGGACAGAGATACCGATTCGCGGGTCCCTCAAAAATCCAAGGCTCTTTTCTCCCTTGTACAGCAAACCAAAGTCACATCCTATGCTCCAGTCGCTTCCATGAGAAAAATAAGATCCACCGTATAGGTTTAATCCTATATAAATGTTGTCCAGGAATTCCTTTGCAATTCCCGCATGAACTATTATCGTGTTTCCTATGGGAAGGCCTGTGTTGCCGCTGAAAATACCGTTGATCGTTCCGCTAAAGACCATCCATTTTGTGGGTATGGTAACGCCAGCCTGTGCACCCCAGCCTAAAGATGAGCTGAAGTCGCTTGTGTTGAACATGATGTCGCCGCTTAGGTTAAGGACTGTGCGCTGTTCTGTTGCCGTTAAAGCGGGGTTGTAGCTGATGGATGCAGGTATAATGTTGAATAGAGGTCCGCCACTTGCCGAATCTCCACCGGAAATCATTACCGGATTGCTGAGTTTGTATAGGTTTTCACCACCTAAAGGCGGGTTATAGGCAAATAAAGCCGCTGTAATAAGCGAAAATGCTGCCAATAAAACTGTTTTTTTCATATAATTCCCCTGAATATATAACACCCGAAACTGTCTCAGGTTTCTATTTATTGTATCATAAATTCATCTTATAAGAAAAGAGGGTAGTTTAATTCGTTATTTCTATAGCCGTTTTTCCAAAAAAAGAGTATATTATATGGTATAAAATCATTTTTCGAGGTTTAATCATGGCAAATAAGGTACCTATTACTCTTTTGTGCGGTTATTTGGGAGCCGGAAAGACGACTCTTTTGAACCAGGTTTTGAACAATCAGAGCGGCTATAAGGTGGCCGTCATTGTAAACGATATCGGCGAAGTCAATGTAGACGCAAAACTGATTGCCGACGGTGCGAAAATCACAGACACTTCAAGCATTGTTCCGCTTACAAACGGATGCATCTGCTGTACGCTTAAGTCCGAGATGGCCCAGAACATAGAAAATCTGGTAAAGACAAAGAAATTCGACTACATTATGATAGAGGCTTCCGGTGTGTGTGAGCCAATGCCAATTGCCCAGGAACTCATGCTGATCAAGAACGCCTATGTGGACAATGTTGTGGGTGTTGTTGATGCGGCACGTCTTGTGGATGAATTTGCCGGTGGAGATTCGCTTTTAAAGGAAGACCGCGGGGAAGAGGACATTGAATCCCTTCTTGTACAGCAGATTGAATTCTGTTCAACCCTCGTAATCAACAAAAAGGACCTTGTTACCGAGGATCAGTTCAAGAAAGTGCGCAAGGTGATTGAAGCCCTTCATCCTGGCGTAAAGGTAATCGAAACCGATCACGGTAAGGTTGATGTGGGAGAGGTTCTGGCAACCGGTTCATTCGACTTTGAGACCGTCTATGCAAGCGCAGGCTGGTGCAAGAAGCTTGAGGAAGGCGAAGTTGACGAGGACGACGATCACGACGAAGATGAACACGACCATGAGCATCACCACGACCATGATCACGAAGAGCATGAACATCATCACGATCACGATGATCATGAAGACCACGACCACGAGCATGGACACGAACACCATCATCACCATCATGAGCACAGGCATGAGGGTGAGTCAGAGGACGAATACGGAATCGGAACCTTCATCTACTACAGGAGAAAACCTTTTGACCGCCAGAAGCTTGATGAATATGCGGACAAGTGGCCAAGGAACATCATCAGGTGCAAGGGCCTCATGTGGTTTGGCGACGATCCGGACATGGCATGGGTGTTTGAGACCTCAGGACGTCAGATTCAGGCAGGATACAGCGGACAGTGGATTGCAGCTGCCCCCGCAAGCGAACGCGAGCAGATACTCAAGGAAAATCCCCAGATCAAGGAAGAATGGGACGAAAAAGTCGGCGACCGCATGATTAAGCTGTGCATCATAGGACGCAACCTTGACAAAAAGGCAATTGCAGCCGATTTGGACAAGTGCCTGGCAGACTAAAAAAAGACCCCGGATCAGGTCCGGGGTGACATAACCGTCATCGCCTGTGTGACATAACCGTCATTGTTGGTGTGACATAACCGTCATCGCTGGTGTGACGATGCTTGTCATTGTTGGTGTGACGATGCTTGTCATTGTTGGTGTGACGATGCTTGTCATTGCCGGACTTGATCCGGCAATCTTTCCTATTTCTGGCCGTAATAGGCGTTTGGACCGTGCTTCCTCAGGTAGTGCTTTTGGATGATGTATTCAGGAAGCGGATTTGCCTGTGGATTTAACTGCAGGGTATTAAGGGCCATGTGGCATACTTCTTCAAGTACCGCCGCATTGTACACAGCCTTTGATGCGTTTTGCCCCCAACAGAACGGACCGTGGCCTCCCACCAAAACCATGTTCACTTCATTTGGATTCAAGCCCTTTTCCTTAAAGTATGAGACAATCAGGTTTCCTGTTTCAAGTTCATAATTCTGCTTTACCGCTTCTTCCGAAAGATATGGCGTGCATGGAACTGCCGTCTGGATGTGGTCTGCATGTGTGGTTCCAAAAAGCGGAACTGATTTTACAGCCTGTGCCCAGCTAACCGCAAAAGTTGAATGTGTGTGTATGATGCCATTGATGTCGGCTCCACCCTTTACCGCAAAATCACGGTAGATGACCGCATGAGTCAATGTGTCGCTTGAAGGCCTGTATTTTCCCTCAACAACATTTCCATCCAAATCAACTACAACCATGCTGTCTACGGTTAAGTCCGGGTAGGGTACTCCACTTGGTTTTATTGCAAACACACCCTTTGCCTTGTCGAATGCACTGACGTTTCCCCATGTGTAGAGTGCCAGATGCTGTGCGGGTATTTCCATGTTGGCGCTGTATGCCTGTTCCTTGATGTCCTTGTAATCTGCCATTTTCGTTTTCCTCTGTTCAGTTTTGATTCAATTAGTCTACGTTTTCCACCGCGGCCTTTTCCACTGCAAGGGCTTTTGTGTAATCCGCAAAGAATTTTTCAAATCCCTCTACATCTGCCTTGTCTGGTTCAACTGTCTGGATTTTTGCGCTGGAGAACACTGCTGAATTGAGCCATTCGGGGAGTGACTTGCCGTTTTTGTTTACAAGATATGATGCAAGAAGTGCCATACCCCATGGGCCGCCTTCTCCTGCCGTGCTCATTGCGGAAACAGGTGTATGCATTGCAGCCGCCATAACCGGAAGGCCGATGTCCTGATCCTTAAAGAATCCACCGTGTCCTGTAAGGCGGTCAAGGCTTACGTGTTCGTCGTCAAAGAGGATGTTCATTCCAGTCCTGAGTGCTCCAAGTGCGGTAAAGAGCTGTGCGCGCATGAAGTTTTCCAGTGTGAACGATGCGTTCTGCTTTCTTACAAAAAGTGGGCGACCGGAAGCAAAACCAGTCATGCTTTCGCCGGATATGTAATTGAACGGAATCAAACCTCCGCAATCCTTGTCTCCCTTCATTGCCGCCTCTAGAAGAATGCGGTATGCCTTTCCCTTGTCAAACTCTGCCCCAAGACGTTTTGCCGCATCAGAGAAAAGTGAAATCCACTTGTCGTATTCGCCGGTACAGTTGTTTGCATGTGCCATTGCCGCATCCTTTCCGTCCGGTGTTGAAACTATGTCGATTTTTCCGTTGTATGCCTTTGAAAGTGGTTTTTCAAGTACAATCATCGCAAATACGGAGGTTCCTGCAGAAACATTTCCCGTCCTTACCGCTACGCTGTTTGTGGCAACCATTCCAGTTCCTGCGTCTCCTTCTGGTGGTGCAAGCGGAATGCCAGGTTCAAGGTCTCCGTCTGCATCAAGCCACTTTGCTCCCTCAGGTAAAAGCTTTCCTGCGTCCTGTCCTGCCTCAAGGCATTTTGGAAGTATGTCCTCAAGCTTCCAGCCGAAACCGTACGGGGCAAGAAGGGAGTCAAACTGTGAAATCATCTTTTTGTTGTAGTCTTTCGTGCTTGAATCTACAGGGAACATTCCGGATGCATCTCCAATGCCCAGGACCTTTTCTCCCGTGAGCATGCGGTGGACGTAGCCTGCCAGAGTGGTAAAGAATGCAACAGAAGGAACGTGTGCCTCCTTGTTCAGGATTGCCTGGTAAAGGTGTGCGATGCTCCATCTTTCTGGAATGGGGTAGCCGAAAAGCTTTGACAGTTCTTCCGATGCCTGTCCTGTTACCGTATTCCTCCATGTCCTGAACGGAACCAAAAGTTTTGCATCCCTGTCGAATGCAAGGTATCCGTGCATCATGGCGCTTATTCCCATTGCCTTGAGTTTTGTAAGCTTTACGTTGTATTTTTCCTTTGTCTCAGCCTTCATGCGTGCGTAGGCGGTTTGGATTCCGTTGTGGATTTCGTCCAGTGAATATGTCCAGAGCCCGTCAACCAGGGAGTTTTCCCAGTCGAATGCTCCGTTTGCAATCGGCTCGTTTGCGCTGTTGATTAAAACGGCCTTGATTCTAGTTGAACCAAATTCAATTCCAAGGACAGCCTGTCCGCCTTCAATTTCTTTTGCAATCTGTTCGTCAGTCATTTTTATTCCCCATGATATGGTTTTTTAGTTTATTTCAAGTTCAATTATCATTCATAAAGCGAATTATTTCAAGTCAATTTTTTATGGATTTTTGTTTAAATTTTTCTCAAAGTTTGTGATTTCCTCCAAAGCGGTGTATAATGGATTGATGATGAACATTGTTTTTTTTGCCAGTAGCACGGTGGAATTCCCGGCACTGGATCATGAGATAAAGACTCTTCCCCAAAGAAAGGATGAATGGGAGGATTTGTGTGAGCTTTTCCCAGATGACAGATTTTATGTCGTGACTCAGCTTCCTTCTCCTTTTTTGATTGACATAGATAAAGATATGGTTCTGGATTTACCGGCTAAGGTACAATGCATAATCAGCAAAGCTAACACTCCTCAGGATTTTGCGCGGGAGATTGTTTCGTTAAAACCTGATGTTGCGGTGCAGACCTCATATTGGGCGGCCCCCTTTGACTGGATGTGCCTTAATGATTCTCTTGTTGGAGAGGAACTTGTTAAAAATGGAATTAAAACGGTTTTTCATCCCGCTGAATCTGAACTCAAATGTTTTGACAAATGGCAGACTCACAACATGATAAAGGACATGGGCTTTTGTGTTCCAGATGCAACTTATGTACACCATGAACTTTATTGGGCAGAACGTCCAAAACCTTATGTTACGGTAAACGCATACAAGGAATATGTGTGGAACCAAATGCGTAACATGAAGTATCCTGTTGTGATAAAGGACACCGTGGGCTTGAGTTCCTATGGCATGGATGTTGCGGTTTCGTTTAAGGAAGCGGTGCATTACCTTAATCTTGGACGTACTTCTTCCGACCGTCTTGTGGAAACTTTTGTTGATGGAATTGCCTTTGGTACGGAGATTTACTCTGTTGGCGGAAAGGTTTTTGTGATGCCGCCATTTTTGCTTTCGGTGAACAAGTATGGCCTTACAAGTCCAAGGCGTTCAATCAAGCTGGGGCCTGTTACAAATCCAAAATATAAAATAGAAGAATTGAATGCAATGCTCGTTCATATTGCACAAAAGTTGAATCTGAATGGCTTTGCGCAAGTGGACCTGATATTTAAGGATGGACGATGGTATGTAATAGAAATAAACCCGCGCCTGTCCGGAATGTCGGAAACCTATGCCTCATGCTCAAAACTTTCAATCGTAAAAAAACTTGCGATGATGGCAAAAGGTGTTCTCCCAGAGCCACTTGATTGTACTTGTACATGCAGCTTTAAACTTCCGCTTATAGATTATGAAACGATGGAAAAAATCAAAACGGAAAAAAGCGTGCTCTACATGTACCAGATAAAAAACAACGCTGCCCGTCAGGAAAGGGAAAAGGGCTATTGTGAGGTTGTAGTTGGTGGATTTGAAAATCACAGTGAGCTTTTTGAGGAAATAAAAAAACTTTCACTCAAGTACAAGAATCTATTCGAGACGCAACTGATGGCAGACCTGGAAAAAATAGAGGCTTTTATATAATTAAGAATTAAGAATTAAGAATTAAGAATTAAGAATTAAGAATTAAGAATTAAGAATTAAGAATTAAGAATTAAGAATTAAGAATTATGAATTATGAATTATGAATTACGAATTATGAATTACGAATTATGAATTACGCATTACGAATTATGAATTTTATTGCTCGTTCCAAGATGAATCACTTCCGGGGTTCTAACTTCTTCTATACTCTTTCTTGATTTTTCCTTTATCGTGGTCTTCTTGTTTTGGTTGATTGGAGTGCTTTCTGACGAAGGTGTGCCTGCTTCTGGGTTTTTTGTAATCGTGTTGAGTAAAAGTATTACCTGGAAAAGCGTGCAGCCTATGAATGCGCTTACCTGGCATATTGTATACAGCTTGCTCTTTATGATGCTGTCCTGTCCTGTGGTAAGCATTTTGTCAAGGAATGGTTCTATGATGTCTTGAATGTCGGAAATTACACCATGGGCAAAAAGGGCGGAGCAGATGATGAAAATCAGGATTGCAATGCAGATTATTATCAAAAGAACGGGGCCTGTAAAAATCGTAAGTACAAAACTCCAGATGGTGGACAAGAATCCGGATATAGCTTTTGCTCCTTTTTTGAATCCCTCGCTGATTTTGTTTTTAGTTTCCTGAGAATTTTTCCTGCGGTTAATCCACTGGTTTACAAGAACAAAAATGCCTGCACCGCACAATACAACAAGAGCTATGCGCAAAGTACTGTTTCCTGAGATTGTAGAAAGATAAAGGTTGTCGGGTACGGCCCACCACAGGATTACCTTGAACAGCATCAAAAGAACACCCATAACCATAAACCATACAGGATTCTGCGGAATAATGTTAAAGGTTTTTCCTTCTTTTCGTATTGGGGTTATGGAAGATACAAGTCCCGGAAAAAGATATAGGGTAACGACAAGCCATTCAGCCAATGCAAAACCTGAAGCAGGAAGAAGAACAACGGAATAAAAGGCATAAAACAAAAGCACGTAAGTAATGAAGTCAAGCATGCCTGTGTCCTTTCCGTTATGCCTCATGAAAATAAAGAGATGAAGCGCATGCATGATTGCAAAAATCGAATATGCTATTGTATTAAAATAATTAAAGATGCTGAGCCGTATCGTCCCACCGCGTGTTCGGAAGATTATGGAAAGATAGAACATAATGGCTGCAAATGCCATAAGCAGGAACTTGTTTGCGATGGAATCTATTTTCTTTACGTCAATGGTTTTTTCCTTCAATTTAAATTCCTCCTTGGTCTAGCTCACATGTAATAGTCAGGGAAACTTCCTATGAACCATTTGCCGTTGATTTTTTTCGTGCACCATGAGCGGGCGGATTCAAGGTAATCCCTCTGTTTGTGGAATGTGCCGTTTGGTCCAAGAGTATCGCTGTATGTGTTCTGGTATTCGTCAATCAGAGCAATTACCTGCCTCAAGTAATCAGGTTTCCTTGGGTAACTGTAGAGCTTGGTCTTTATCTCAAGACAGATGATGTCGGCGGACATTCTTGTGGGACTGTCCTGTGGGTAAACGAACTGCTGTATGTACTGTCCGCAAAGATTAAAAAGACTTTGGTTTACATTTTGCCTGTTGGTGAATTTTTCTGAGTAACGGCTTATGCAAAAATATGGAATCACTTCTCCCGCATGAAGCACTTGTACAGTAGAAAGACTTGTATTTTCGGAAAGATATTCTGTTATATAGATTGAAGAATTGACAAAATAAAACTCATTTTGAATTTGATAATTGACCTTTTTCCCTTGTGATTTTTTTTGATAAAAGAGCATGAATTCTTTCATATAAGCCTTAACTTCATCAGGAACATCCTCGTCCTGAATCTGTACGCATTTTTCAATTGCCCTGTTCATCTGCAGATTTTCTATGTCGGTTATGGCATCAACCACAATTGACTTTTTGTTTAGGGGAACGCGGGATATGGCGCTGTCTTTTTCTGCTGTCAGTTCAACTTGAGTTCCAGTTGCGATTTGAAAAGCTATAAAACCAATGATAAAAACAGCCAGAGCAAGTTTCATCAATGCAAGTGCAAGTGGCAGTCTGTCCGCTTTTTTTGCGACTGTCATCATAAGCCCTCCGACTTCACCTGCTCATACAATTCCTTGAACTGTTCCTTTGCGTTGATGATTGCCTCAAGAACAAGAGGGTCAAGCTTGTTCTTCATTTCTTCTTCCAGTTCCTTGAATATCGCCTCAAAGTTACTGCTGTTGTAATGTTCTGTTTTCATTGCAATATTGTCAAAAGCATTGGCTCCGGCAACTATCCTTGCGGACAGCGGAATTTCCTCTCCCCTAAGTCCCTGTATATAACCGCTGCCATCCCAGTTTTCATGATGGTAAAGGGCAATTTCACGAGAAAGACGATAATACAGGTCGTCATAATTGTTAACAATCATCCGGTCAATCATCTGTGCCCCAAGGACCGTGTGTGACTGCAAAGCTTGAATCTGATCCGGTTCAAGGTCTGTTTTTTGAAGCAGCTCAGTAGGTAAAAGGAATTTTCCGACATCATGAAGAGGTGTGACCTGACATAATGTTTCCATGTATGTGTCTGTTAAAATCTCTGTATATGATCCGTCTTTACGCAATTGCCGCGCAAGAATGAATGCATAGTTCCCGACCCGGCGCATGTGGGATGCTGTGGCAGGATCCTTGTCACGGATGAACTGCAAGGAACCGGAGATGAGTTTTTCCCTGCTGGTTATCACGCTGTTCTTGTTTGTTCGCAACGTAATGGAAAGTTTGTGGGTCAGTTCCTGAAGCCTTGAGCTCTGAGAATACTGCTCCGTCATGTTGTTCAGGATCAAGAGATAACCATAAAGATGTTTGTTTTTTCCAATCTTGTGTACTTCTGTTTCGTATACATTTTTGCCAATGGTCTTGTATCGGTTGTCATCTTCGCTTTCGTGCATGGGTGGTGTGATTATGTTCTGGATTTCCGGTGAAACTTTCATCTTAAAATAACTGGAATCGTCCAGATCCTTGTATTCTGGAAATGCAGCCTTTGCCGCCTTGTTGATTCGCCTTACATGGAAGGAATTGTCTATTATCAAAAGCGGATTCTGCATTGAATTCATGATTTCCTTGTAAGCCATGTCGTACAGGTTTGAAAAGAGTTCCTTTGACACCATGAGGGTAGCAAGCAGGGATGCAATTGCACAGATGATTGGGGCAAACGGAAAAATATATTTGTTGGTTCCGGTAAAAAGACTTACAAAAATTATTGTTTGAGGAATGCAAGTGAGAAAGAAAAATGATGAGCTGATCTTGTATTTGTGGAACTTTGAAATAATCCAAGCCCTGATGTAAACGGATATGGTGATGATTTCAATTATGAGGAGTGTGGCGATTATGGCATAAAAGCCCCATGAAGGAGAATACTTCAGGCCGATGATTCCATCGGTACTTGTCGCGATGCTATAATCGGAAAAAAGCATTGTAAACGCCGCACCATGCCTGTTCTTGTTGAGCATGATGACAATTACGCATAGGAATACATACCATAGCGTAATCAGTATCATCGGAATTCTGGCAATAAGGACATTGTATACCTGCTGGAAAACCATGAAAATGACAATGTAAATGGTCAAAATGGAAATCAATTCGATTTTGATTCCAATGAGCATATAGTCCAGAGAGTTCCCTGTCTGATAAAGCATGTAGCCAAGAAAGAAAAGAAAAGTGACGCTGACTATGCTGGAAACATATTTTTGTGCTTCTGTTGCCCTGTGTGCGGATAGAATGATTATCATAATACCCATGACAAAAAGAGAAATACCTGTTATCCAAGAGTAAACATATGGCAGTCCGTTCATCCTAGTCCTTCCTTATTCTTCTATTATAAGCCAGGATTCCCAAATTGTAAAGTAAGGATTTTTTTTCAATAAATAATCATAAAATTATACAAAGGGGGTGTAGGGTATGTTGATTTATTGCCTTGACTGTGGTAAAATGTCAGCATAAAAAAAACAAAGGGGGCTATCATGATACAGGAGAAAGATAATGGACACAGGACGGTTCAGCGTTCACCCGAGATGGTGCATGACCTTACAGTCCGCCTGAACAGAATCGAAGGGCAGGTAAAGGGAATACGCAATATGGTTGAAAAGGGGGCTTATTGCACAGACATCCTGATGCAGGTTTCCGCGGCAACGTCAGCGCTTCAGGCTTTCAACCGAGAATTGCTCTACGAACATATGAGGACCTGTGTGACTCAAAAATTAAAAAAAGGAGACAACGAGATTATTGAGGAACTAATCTGGACCCTGCAAAAAATGATGCGCTAGGAGTTTTTTATGAGGCAGTTTGCAGTTACAGGAATGACTTGTGCGGCGTGTAGTGCCAGGGTGGAAAAGGCTGTTTCTTCTGTGGAGGGTGTTTCTTCATGCTCTGTGAGTCTTCTTACAAATTCCATGAAGGTTGAAGGAAATGCCGCAGGTGATGCTATTGTTTCCGCTGTTGAAAAAGCGGGATATGGTGCCAGGCAGCTGGACGAAGAAAAGGGAAAAAGACAGTCATCAATCGCCCAAAAAGAAGAACTTTTAAAAGATGTGAATACGCCCCTGTTAAGGAGACGCTTGATTTTTTCGTGTGTATTCCTTCTTGCTTTGATGTACGTAAGCATGGGACACATGATGTGGTCATTTCCACTGCCGGAGTTTTTTACTAGGAGTCATGTTTCTGTCGCTGTCCTGGAGTTGCTGTTAACGCAGATTATCCTTCTTATCAACAGGCAGTTTTTTATAAGCGGGTTCAAGGCTCTGGTTCACCGTTCACCGAATATGGACAGTCTTGTTGCCCTTGGTTCCGGAACCTCTTATGCCTACAGCATATGCATGCTTTTTTTGATGATTTATCAGCAGGCGCTTGGAAATCATGAAGAGGTCATGAAGTGCATGGATAACCTTTATTTTGAAGGTGCCGCCATGATTGTAACCCTCATAACCGTAGGAAAACTTCTGGAATCAATATCAAAAGGAAAGACAAGCAATGCCTTAAAAGGCCTCTTGCAGCTTTCTCCCAAAACAGCAGTAATCGAACGTGACGGGAAAGAAGAGACGGTGCTGGTAGAGGAAGTTTCTGTTGATGATGTATTCATAGTCCGCCCTGGAGAAAAGATTCCTGTTGACGGTGTCGTGCTTGACGGAGAAAGTGCCGTGGACGAAAGTGCCCTTACAGGTGAAAGCATGCCGGTGGAGAAAAACTCAGGAAGCAGGGTTTTTTGTGCAACGATGAATACTTCTGGATTCCTTAGGTGTAGGGCTACCAGTGTCGGGGAAGATACCTCGTTCTATAAGATTATCCAGATGGTTTCTGATGCCGCCTCCGGAAAAGCCCCCATCGCAAAGATAGCGGATAAAGTCAGCGGAATATTTGTTCCTGGGGTAATCGGAATAGCACTTTGTGTATTTGTAATCTGGATGTTGCTTGGTAAAGAAACTGGATTTTCTCTTTCCAGGGCCATATCCGTTCTTGTCATATCATGCCCTTGTGCATTGGGGCTTGCCACACCTGTTGCAATCATGGTGGGAACTGGTAAAGGTGCCAAAAACGGAATGTTATTTAAAAATGCAGAATCTCTTGAAGAATGTGGCCGCATTCAAATTGTTGCATTGGACAAGACAGGAACCGTAACTAGCGGTAAACCAAGTGTCTGCGGAATATATTGTTCACCCACAGTTAAAGAAGGGGACCTTTTGACCATGGCCGTATCCCTGGAGTCAAAAAGTGAACATCCGTTGTCAAAGGCCATTATGGTTCTTGCTCAGGAAAAAAACATAAAGCCTCTTGAAGTCGAGCAGTTCAAGGCAATTACGGGAAAAGGTTTAAGCGCCACTCTTAATGGAAAAAAAATCTACGGCGGAAGTTTTGACTACATTTCCTCGCTATGCAGGGTAGGAGATGAATTAAAGGATAAAGTAAGGGAATGTTCGGATTCAGGACAGACACCCCTTTTGTTTTGTACGCAGGATAAAGTTCTGGGAATAATATCTGTTGCAGATGCCATAAAGGAAGACAGTTCTGCAGCCATTAAAGAACTTGGCGGAATGGGAATAAAAACTGTAATGCTCACAGGAGACAACGAAAGGACTGCCACAGCCATTGCAGGTCAATGCGGAATTGATTCGGTTGCTTCATCGCTCATGCCTGATGGAAAAGAATCTATAGTAAAAAAACTTTGTTCCCTTGGTAAATGTGCCATGGTCGGTGACGGAATAAACGACGCTCCTGCCCTTACACGAAGTGATGTGGGAATTGCAGTAGGTGCCGGAACAGATGTTGCCATTGATGCCGCATCCGTGGTTTTGATGAACAGCAGTTTGACTGATGTCAGCGCTGCAATAAGGTTGAGCCGTGCCACATTAAGGATAATCCATCAGAATCTGTTTTGGGCGTTTTTTTATAATGCAATTTTGATTCCTGTTGCCGCAGGTGCCTTTGCAGGATTCGGAATAATCATAAATCCGATGCTGTCCGCTGCCGCAATGAGTCTTTCAAGCTTTTGTGTTGTGACCAATGCACTCCGCCTGAATCTTGTGAATGTAAGAAATTCACGCCATGACAAAAAACGAAAGTCAAATATCAATCTAAATAAAATAATTCAGGAAAATAAAGCACAGTCCATGGAGGTAAATATGGCAGAAAAAACATTAAAGGTGGAAGGCATGATGTGCCAGCATTGTGAGATGCATGTTAAAAAAGCCCTTGAGGCAATTGATGGAGTAACGGAGGCCACTGCAAACCACGAGAAAAAGGAAGTTGTCGTAAAGCTTTCAAAGGATATTCCGGACGAAACCTTTGCCGCCGCCATAAAAGAAGCCGGTTACGAGATGAAATAGTGGTATTCCCACAGGGTTATGTTTTTATCTCAAGACCGTCGTATGATGGTGAGACTGATCCGCCGTTTTCTACAATCGATTTGAGGTTGGGAAAATGGTCAAGATTAAAGTCTATGTATTCTTGTATGTCGTAATGATCCATGTTATGCGTCATGTGGATGAACCATGTGTGCCTGGCCTTGATTCTATCTGCTGCCTCCATTGCCTCCAAAAATGAAAAATGTGAGGAATGAGGTTTTTCCCTTAAGGCGTCAATTACAAGATGCTCGATTTGACCTGCATGTTCATCCAATATCTGGAATGAATCTTCGGGAATGAAATTGCAGTCGGTCAGGTATGCAATGCTTTTTTTGATTCCGTCCTTTTCTTCGGACAGCAGGTATCCGTTGACCTTTAGCTTTCCGTGCATTATCGGTATGGGAATTATGGAAATGCCTTTGACCATGAGCGGTTTTTTTTCGTTTATGTGTGATGTGCTTATTAAATTTAACTTTGGTTTCCCGCCACCCTGAGTCACCGGTGTAAAAATATAGTCAAAGCGCTTTTTGATTGCCTTTATTTCCTTTGTGCTCGCATAAATTGAAAGCCCGTCCCCCTCTGTTTCAGGAGTTGGGTTTTGAGGATCAATTGATTTTGTATGGCTGAATACCCTCAGGTCATCCAGTCCGTTCAAATGGTCGGCATGATTGTGTGTAAGCAGGACACAGTCCGGTTGTGCAATCTTGTATTTTAATGCCTGAATGCGGAATTCAGGTCCCGTGTCGATAATGATGGATGCTGGGGCCTTTAGATAAGCGGCAGAACGCAACCTCTTGTTTTTGGGGTTGGTAGAAGTGCATACTGGACAATCGCATGCTATGACTGGGACTCCATGACTTGTTCCGCTTCCGGTTATTATCATCTGCATGATTCTGTTCCAGCCTAAAGTAAGAATTTCAATCCTATCTGTGCATGTGGATGAATGAGCATTGGCTTTTTGTCTTCTGTCATTATGTACGTTCCTCCCTTCAGCACAAACTGGGTTGATGAGGACGGAAGATACCAGGAGCCTTCAAATCCTGCTTCCCATATGCATTGGTTACTAAAGCTTCCTGTCTCGGTACATTCATTTCCATCATGTTCATTTGTAAAGTTGAAGTCACCGTTTGCCAAATTCAAGTCGGCAAAGAGGCCTAGGCTTCCACCGTCGAACTGCTTCTTTACGGCAATTCCTGTCTTCCATATCCTGTCTTCACTTTGAGTCAAGAGTCCTGAGGTTGGATTGATGATAAGGCTTGTCTCTCCACCGATGTAAAGATCGTTTATCTTAAAACCAAGTACTGCACCAAAACCTGCGCCATTTCCTGAATCAATTCCATATGGCAGGTAAAGGGGACCTGTAGCAAAACCTAGCCTTCCTAAAAATCCCCAGCACAGTTTGCAGCTGTCACTCAAGTCGGTGTTGAAGGTAAGCTTTATTGACGAACTGAAGTTTATGACAGAGTCCTCTCCGTTTATGTAAGGCCTGAAAGCAAGCCCCAGTTCAAAATGCTCTGAAGGTGCCCACAGGAATCCAATGGAAAGGGGAACCTGGTATATGTCAGTTAGATTGTCACCCAGAATGATTCCTGCATCAAGCTCAAAGAAAGAGGAACCCTCCGGGAAACTTTCTGCACTTGCGACACTGCCTATTCCTGTTCCGCCGTTGGTAAGTGAAAGATCCGGATAGACAAGATTTGAATCAACCGTAACAAAACATGATGCCCTTTGTCCGTCCGCATGAAATTCTATGGTATAGAGTCCGTCTTGAACCAGGTTTCCTTGACTGTCTGTTCCTGTCCAGTAAAATTGATTGGTCCATGATGTGAATGATATCACCTTTGAGAATACTTCTGTTCCGTATGAATCTCTAACTGTCATGATTCCGGTTTCCGGTGCGTTGACATGAGATGTTATTTTTACGCTTGCAAGGGAATTGGGATTTGCCGGATTGAATCTTGTCCTGTTTGCGGATATGGATTCAAGCCTGAACTGTGCATGCCGCATGCTTATGGTTTGGGTCGTGGTAAGGCGCCTTGAGATATATACGCTTTGGGATGCTTCCTCGTAACCGAATTTCTTTGCCCTTATCGTATGGTATCCTTCGTCAAGCTCAATCAAATAACCCTGGGTATATGAGTTTCCGTCGACGCTGAGGCTTGCCCCAGATGGATCAGAGTAAAGCCTTAGGTAACCGCTGATCTGAACCAGTCTTGCATGGCATGAGCGCTTTGCGTTTTGCGGAATGTAGATTCTTTCTGTTTCTTCTCTGAAGTGTTCTTTGCTTACCTTAATTCGGTGATAGCCGGAGTTGAGTTCTTCTATTGTAATGGGAGTGGTTCCCTTGTATACGCCGTCGATGTAGACTTTTGCACCAGATGGGTTGGAAGTTACACGCAGGGATGACTGCTTTTCCTCTTTAACTGCAGGAGGTTTTGGAGTACCCGGACCATACTGTATGCCGCCGATATTCAAGTCCTGGGTAAAACCATTGGCGGCAAGGAGAAAAAACATTAAAGACAGCAGAAAACCTTTGTGCAATCGGAACATTTGCGTTACTCCTATGGGGACGCTCTAAAAAGCCAAAGAGAAAAAACTTTTAGGAATGCCCCATCTTTATAATAACCTTTAAAAAGCGTTTTGGCTACAGATTATGATGAAAAATATGCTTATAATCCCCGAAAGCCCAATATGGAAGATTAAAAAACTTGAAAAAACTATGAAATTTTTCTGTAAAAATTGTTAAAAACACAAACTATGAAGCCATTTATATAGTATGAACGAGATAGAAATTTTTGGTGGCAAAAAAGCAAAGCCGAATGTCCGGGAAATGGCAATCAAGAACGGAATTGAATTTCCGTCTGACGAGGAGCTTCTTATGCTGATTTTAAATGGAGGAACCAAGAAAATGCCTCTGGAAAAACTGGCGGAAAAAGCCCTTTGCGTAATCAATGAGTATGGTACGGATGAGCTGGTGGAGCATTTAACCCGAATCTCAGGAATGGGGGATGCCAAGGCACTGGCTCTTGCTGCGGCTGTGGAACTTGGAAGAAGGAGGAATTCATGTTCCAGATGCAGGATAGAAAGGCCTTCAGACATAGTGCCATATGTAAAGCATTTTTCACTTGAGAAAAAGGAGCATTTTGTCGTGGCTACGGTAAACGGCGCAAGGGAACTGCTTAACATACGCGTTGTCTCCATAGGAACCGTAAGCCGTACACTTGTCCATCCGCGGGAAGTGTTTGCAGAGGCCATCACGGAGCATGCGGCAGGAATAATATGCTTCCATAATCATCCGTGCGGTCCATGTCTTCCAAGCAATGCCGACAGAACCACAACGACTGCCCTGGAGGAAGCGGCTGTGATCCTTGGAATAACATTTATGGATCACATAATCGTGACTCATGAGGACTATTTCAGTTTTCTGGAGCATGGTCTTTTAAAGTCATCCCATTACAAGGGTGATATCTTTACTGTCTCCGACCAGGAAAACATCTGTTAACCTGAATGTAATCCTAGCTCTGATATTCCGTGGGGAAAAGGCCGTTTTTTAGTATGATTGAATGAAGCATAAGCACAAGACGTGTTTCCTCAAGACCGTTGCCGTTTTCCCTTGAGGCCATGTCACTTGATGCAAGAAGGGCAAGAATGGATGCTGTGGCACCTGAGGTCCAGATGCGTGCGGCAGCCCTGTATTTTTCCTGATTTTTCTTGGAGAAACCTGCTGCCTTTAGCTGTGTGTCACCAGGAACTGCTCCCTTCTCGTGCATGGTATGCCATGTCCTCAGCATCCTGAAGCAGTAACCAAGGCCTGCGATAAGGTTTGCCGTTATGCCTTCGCCACTTGCCATCTTTATTTTCTGCAGGATGCCCAGGGAGGATTCAAGACGCTGTACCGGAGATTTTGATATGTCCGCCATGGCTTCAAAAAGCGTAAATGCGTTTTCTTCCCTGTTGTGTGAAAGAATCTTGTCCACATCATCAGCAGTTATGGAGTGTCCTTTTTCAAAGCAGTAGAAGAAGCGTCCGCATTCAGCCTTAAGGGCCTCGGTGTTGTTTTCCACCATCTCAAGAATCTGGTCAATTGCATCCGGTGTTATCACGAAGCCGTTTTTCCTGAAATAATCCTGGAGCCATTGTGTCTTCCGGTTCTCAAACATCTCCCAGAATATTTTCTTGTGGTTGGATGGAACTGCAGATTCAATTTTACGCTCTATGCTGTTTTCGTCAGAGGTAAGGACTAGTGTATTGGCACTTTCCTTTGCACCGCCGTTGATCCATGACAAAAGGGATTCAATGTCTGCCTTAAGCTTGATCTGTTCTGCATTGCGTACTGTGATGAAAAGGGCCTGGTCAAACAGCGAGACATTCTGTAACTGTGCTACAACATCCTGAATGCGCTCATCTCCGGCGTAATATGTATATTCATCAAGGGAACCATTCTTTTTTTGGGCTGCGGCTTTTATGTTTTCTATTGCCTCTTTTTTTTCTCCAAGCTCAGGACCTGTAAAGAGGTAGACTTCTGCATCAGTCATTTGCCAGCTTGCGGTAGATTCCGCTTACAATGCCAAGGATCTTGACTTCCTGATAATAGCTTGGTGGAATCTGTGAGTTTTCTGATTTAAGGCAGATTCTGTTTGCTTCCTTATAAAAGCGTCTGATTGTAATCTCGTCATCAAGGGCAACTACAACAATCTGTCCGTTCTGGGCATTGTCTTCAATTTCAACAAAAACCTGGTCTCCCGAACGGATGTCTATGTCAATCATGCTGTTGTCCGTTACCTGGAACAGAAAATATTTTTTTCCGTTTTCAACAAAAGGAAATGAGCATGTTACAATGGAACTGAAATTCTCTTCTGAAAGGGCAGGCTTTCCCGGTGTTATGGAATTGATTACAGGAATAAGCACTGCGCTTGCGGCAACAACCTTTGGACGTACATCCTTAAGTACGCGAATTGAACGGGAACGTTTTTGGCTTTGAGAAAGATAGCCTTTTTTCTGAAGTGCCGCCACATGATCTTGAACCGCCCTCAATGAAATTCCGAAATGCTCACCGATTTCACGGACAGTAGGCGGATATACATTGTCTTCCGTGAACTGTGCAATAAAAATCAAGACTTCACGCTGTCGGTCAGTCAAATTTTTCATGGATTATTCCTCTTCAAATTTTGATTCAAAAAGATTGAAAATTGCATTTGCGGCTTCATTTTCATCTGGTCCGTCTGCTTTAAGCGTAAGGTTTGTGTTGTAGCCTGCAGCCATGGTTATGACACCCATTATTGATTTTGCGTTTACGGTCATGGCATCCTTTTCAAGAATGAGTTCAGATGCAAATGTGTTGGCAGTCTGTGCAATAAGCGCTGCAGGACGAGCATGAATTCCGGCCCTGTTTCTGACTGTAAGAATCTTTTCTACCAATTTCGTTTCCTCTTAATATCATATTATTTATGAGCCAAGTTGAATAAAGACCAACTTCCCTCATGTAATTTCCAATGTAAGGCTTTAATACGAATCGTCACTTCCGTAATATGCAGCCTGAGCTTCTCCTGATTCAATCCATTTAAGCACGTTCTGGTTGAATTCCCTGGCGGAAAAATATCCCATGGACTTAAGGCGTTCGTTCATGGCGGCGGCCTCAAGGATGATCGGAAGGTTGCGACCTGGTTTGACCGGAATCTCTATGTAAGGAATCTTTACCCCAAGAAGGTCCGTGGTATGCGTCTCTGTTCCTATCCTGTCGTATATCTTGTTCTGGTCCCATGTCTCAAGCTTGACCACCAGCTGAACTTCCTTTTGCTCGCGTATTGCACCTACACCGTAAAGCTGGGTCACGTTGATTATGCCTAGGCCTCTGATTTCCATGTGGTGGCTGATGAGCTTGTTTGCACCCTGGCCCATGACAGAGTTGCCGTTAACGCAGCGGATTTCAACCGAGTCGTCCGCAACAAGCCTGTGACCCCTCTGAATCAATTCAAGTGCGGTCTCGCTTTTTCCAACTCCAGAGTCTCCGATAAGGAGGATGCCTATACCGCTTACTTCCACCAGAACGCCATGCAATGTCTTTTTCGGGGCAAAAATGTTTGACAGTACGCGCAAAAGTCTTGTTGAGAATTCTGATGACTCAAGATCTGACTGAAGGATAGGGCAGCCGGCCTCTTCCGCTACTCCTAGAAAAGAGTCATTCGGCGTAAGGCTTCGTGCAAAAACACAGCATGGAATGTCGTATGAAAAAAACTGCTTTATGTTGTCCTGCCGGTTTTCTTCCCAAAGCTTGACAAGATATGCATATTCACCGCGTCCGAAAAGCTGGACACGACTGTAGGCAAAAGATTCATAGAAACCGGAAAGGGCAAGTCCCGGTCTGTTTATATCTGGAACTGTAAGCGCACGGGAAAGACCTCGTCTTCCTGCAATACAGCTTAAATTGAGAGAATCATGTCCTTTTAGTTTCAGATCAAGTAAATCCAGTACCGTAAACGCTTTATCAGACATATGTTTAGTATACACATAAATGGAATAAATTTCAAGTAAACTGAATAAGGAATTAAGAATGCAGAATTAAGAATGCAGAATTATGAATTACAAATCTTTTCGGCTACCTTTATTCCATCCAGTCGCAAGCTTTCGCTTGCTCTTTGAGTTTTGATTTGCTCGCGAAGGCTCGCATTTTTCCTGTCGGAAAAAACATCAAAACTCAGATATTACAAATCTTTTCGGCTACCCTTATACCATCCATGGCAGAGCTTACTATTCCGCCTGAGTAGCCGGAGCCTTCTCCTGCAGGGTAGAGGTTTGAGATGGCGGTGCATTCAAGGGTTTCCTTGTCTCGTAGGATGCGGACTGGGGTGCTGGTGCGGGTTTCTGTGGCTATCAAGAGGGCCTCGCCGCAGATGTAGCCCTTCATCTTGCCGTTTATTTCCCTAAAGGCCCCTTTAAGCCGACTGGATATCTGAGTGGGAAGCCATTCATTCAAGTTGGAGGAATGGAGTCCTGGGGTGTAGCTTGATTTTGGAAGGTCTTTGCTTTCCTTATCGTCAAGGAAATCGACCAGCCTTTGAGCCGGAGCCTTTTGTCCCTCTCCGTTTATTGCGGTAAGGTTTTCAAGGTGCTTCCTCCATAAAAGGCCTGCCATTGCCGGACACCTGTATTTTTCCTCCGCTTCTTTTACATATTCATCCGGGATGTCTTCTGGCCTTGTTTCAACAACCATGGCGGCGTTGCTCCATGCGCTGTTGCGTTTGGCGGCTGACATTCCGTTTACCACTATTTCGTCCGGGGCAGATGCAGATGGAACCACAAATCCTCCGGGACACATGCAGAAGCTGTAGACTCCCCGGCCATCCTGCTGGGTAGTGACCCTGTATTCCGCTGCCCCAAGTTTTTCCGCCGCATTCTTGTCGTGGTACTGGATTTCATCGATTGTCCCTCGGGGATGCTCAACCCTCACTCCCACCGCGAATGTCTTTGCCTCAAGGGATTCCGGCGCCTCCTCTGCCATCATCTTGTATATGTCATAGGCTGAATGTCCCGTTGCAAGAATCACGCCGTCGCCGAAAAGTTCACCTGACTGTCCGCTTGCAGAGTTTTGCCATTCAATCCCTGTTGCCGTTTTTCTTCCGTCTTTTTCCTGCGTGATAAGTGAAGTGCATTTTGTGTCGAATAAAACCTGTCCGCCTTTTTCCCTTATCAAGTCACACATGGCGTTTATGATTGAAGGGAGCCTGTCCGTTCCGATGTGCGGGTGTGCGTCCGTGAGTATTTTTTTGTCAGCCCCAAAGTGAACGAAAAGCTGCAGTACTGAACCGATGTCGCCCCTTTTATTGCTTCGGGTATAGAGCTTTCCGTCGCTGAAAGTGCCGGCCCCACCTTCGCCAAAGCAGTAGTTTGAGTCTGCGTTTACCATTCCCTCCCTGCTTATGAGGGCAATGTCCCTTTTCCTCTTTGAAGTTGAAGAACCCCTTTCCACAATGACCGGTTTGATTCCATGCTCCAAAAGCTTTAATGCCGCAAAAAGTCCTGCAGGTCCCGATCCGACTATGATGACTGTTTTATTTCCGTCAGCATTCTTCCATTGGGGAATCTTTCCAAGCTCCGCCCCAGCCTTTTCCCCCACATAGGCCTGGTACCTCAGGATAATCTTTACCCTGCCGTGCCTTGCATCCACAGAGCGCTTTACAAAGACAAATGAAGTCTCTTCTTTTGGAGGAAGGGGAGAGGCATGTTTCCTAAGTTCATCAAAAAGCCGCCTGTTTATAAGGGATGCGTTCTTTTCATCCTCCGGCACCACAGAAATGCTCAGGTCGTAAATCATTCTTTTAATTTCCTTTTTACAAGCATAGCCCAGAATTCAATTTCCGACAAGTCTTTCGGTTGTTTTTCTACTTTCAGTTTTCCCCACAACACATAGACAACATGGCAAAAAGAGTGTAATATATATGAACAAATTCATTAAATATTCGAGGTGTATAATGACATTCAAACAGTTAAGGGTTGCCGTTTATGCAGACGGTGCAGACAAGGACGCAATGATTGCGGAATACAAGAAGGGCTATGTAACAGGTTTTACAACAAACCCAAGCCTTATGAAAAAAGCAGGAGTTACAGATTACGTCAGCTTTGCAAAGGACGTTGTCGCCGCCATCCCGGATCTCCCGCTCAGTTTTGAAGTGTTCGGTGATGATTTTGAGACGATGGAAAAGGAAGCCAAGATTATAAGCGCATTGGGAAAGAATGTCTTTGTAAAAATCCCGATCATGCTTACAGACGGAACTTCAACAGCTCCGCTCATCAAAAAGCTTTCTGAACAGGGAATCCAGCTGAACGTAACAGCCATCTTTACAATCGGTCAGGTACGCGCCGCCGTAAACGCATTCAAGGCCGGAACAAAGAACATCGTTTCCGTATTCGCAGGCCGCCTTGCAGACTCAGGCATTGATCCAATCCCAGTAATGCAGAAGACAGCAAAAATCTGCCGCTCAAAGCCGGGAACACTCAGCCTCTGGGCATCAACCCGTGAGCTCTACAACATCGTGGAAGCAGACCGCTGCAAGTGCGACATCATCACAGTTCCAAATGCAGTTCTTGCAAAGATTCCAGGAATGGGAAAGAGTCCGATGGAAGGTTCAAAGGATACAGTACTTACATTTGCAAAGGACATCAAGGATTTGGGCTTCAGCATCCTGAAGTAACGAAATCTTTACAATAATCTTTTGTAATCGGGTTTTGCATCAAACGGTGTGAAACCCGATTTTTTTTTGAATTTTGAAAAAAGTTTGTCACGCGGATTCGATTTTGCTACGCAAAATCTTTAAATGAGGAGTGGGTGTTTGGTGTTTTTATCTTGTTGTTTATAATCGGAGAAAGGCTTTCTTAATATATTATTGAGATTAAGAATTCGTAATTCCGCCTCCGAATTCGTAATTCTTAATTATGCATACTTGATAGCTCCGCCATTTCCTTTACTTTTTCAAGAGGTAAACCAACTGCCTGGGCAATTTGTTCGTGGGTACCGAGATTCATGTTAAGGAGGTTTCTGGCAGCGTCCACGGCTTTTTGGGTGGAACCTTCCTGTCTTGCCCTTTTGGTTATGTCCCTGTCATGTAAATTCATAGCCAGATAATCACTCCTGAATTTCTCATTCTCTTTTAATTCATCTACCATTGCTGAAAGCCTGTTGGAAAAATCGTCCTTTCCACAATCATTAGTGTGTACGAAATGGAGAAAGCCACGGATTCTTTCATCCTTTACCTTTTCGTATACACTTGCATTATAAAACACTTTAAGGGTTTTGTCATTAAGATTTACCCTTAAATCCTCTTCACACTTATTTCTGAAGGTGTAGCATGGTAATCGATATCCGTGGCCGTTTTCATCCCTGAACGGGTCGTGCTTGCAGATGAACAGGATGTAGCAGTCCTTGAGTTCCGAATAATCCTGTCCCTTCATCAGGCTGTCGATGTCTACCATGCTGTTGTAGTAGCGGGTGCGCTTCCCAGGTTCTTCAAGTGGGTAAGATTGCAACTCAACGTCTATGATTTTGTCGGTATCCCGGAGGTAAACGTCCAGCCTTACTCCCTTGGTTGTATAGAATGGCGCGATTGTCTTTTCCAGTTCCGGGTATTCCACGTGGTCAACCTTGATGTGCAAAAGGCACTCAACCAGTTCCGCCGAGATTTCTGGATTCCGCATTACCGCCTGAAACATTCCGTCGTCGGTAAAGGTCAGCCTGTCAATCTTTTTCTGGAGATCCTCATACTTTTCCATAAATAACTCCTTTTGATAATGGTTTGGGATAGTTGTCAACTGAATCAAAACTAGAGACTTTTCAACTTTCCCCTAATATATATATAGTGCTGACCCCCATGTTTTTAACAATTTTTGGGAGAAATTTTTGATTTTTTTGTATTTTTTTGTCACGCGGATTTGGACTGCCTACGGCATTTCCTAAAACTGGTGGGCTGGTTGGTGTTCTTATCTTGTTTGTTTGTAATTGAAAGAAAAGGTTGTCACGCGGATTCGATTTTGCTACGCAAAATCTTTAAATGAGGAGTGGGTGTTTGGTGTTTTCATCTTGTTGTTTATCGGAGAAGGCTTTTCTTAATTCCGCATTCCGAATTCCTAATTATGCATTATGCATTCTTAATTCATAATTACATTACTTCCCTTTACCTGTAACACGAAATCGCTTATAATTGTTTTATAAGAAAGAATCTCTGTGTGGAGGATTGTTTTATGAAGCGGATTTTAATGGGTGCCGTAATGTTTGTACTGCTTGCTTTTGGTGCTTTTGCCCAGAATGCGGCCTACAAGGAGAATCTTGCTAAAGCGAAGGAATATGAAGCACAAGGAAAGTATTTTAATGCCCTTGCCTCATATTACGATGCCATGGAAGCTGAGCCTACTGAAAAAGCTGAGGAAGCTCTTGTCGCATACAGGAAACTTGCATATGTATTAAAGGCTGGAAAACCTGGATATGGCGAGGACATGGATGAGTTTGACATATATGACGGCTGGATAAGCATTGCAGAGGAGTATGACAACTACTGGAAGGAAAATTGTCCTGTGTACTTTAAAAGTGGCAGTTTTGTAAAGGGCGAGTTGAACATGGAAACAAGGACTGCCAGTTACAGTGCAAGTGCTACGGACGATTATACGAATAAATATCTTGAACTTAAGGATATAGTACTTTCCGGATGGAAAAACGCCTACAGGAATGACTGGAGCAAGGGAAAGAGCAACAGCCTTCCGTTGGGAGATGACCCGGAGAAAAGGACATATTATGTGACCGCAGAAGCTGTGGATTCAACTGGAGCAGTACTCTTTAACCTTGCGTCAACAAAGAAAACAGGCAACTACTATTACGACGATTACTCTTATAAATGGACCATAAATGACGTAAGCCGCGATGACATGAAGAAGATTGACGCTCAGACTGTGACAATAAGGGTAACAGATGTAAAGTGGACGGACAGTGAGAACGAGTCTAAAACCATAGTTTCACCGTCAATGGAGCAGAAAAATAATGCCGTAAGTACGGTTGATGAAGCTGTCACAAAGGAAAAGGAACGTATAGCCAAAGAAAAGGAAGAGAAGGAGAGGCTTGAGAAATACGCACAGGTACTAAAAAAAATGGCAAACTCCTTTGTCTACGTAGAGGGCGGAACTTTCGGAATGGGAACAAATGACTTTAGTTTTGCAAAGCCCGTGCACAACGTAACCCTGTCATCGTACTATGTGGCCAAAACAGAGGTAACACAGGCCCAGTGGAAGGCTGTAATGGGGAACAACCCCAGTTATTTTATGGGGGACAATCGCCCGGTAGAAAAGGTGACTTGGTATGACACCATAGTCTTCTGCAACAAACTTAGCATGATGGACGGAAGGACACCTGTTTACAGTGTAAACGGAAAGACGGATCCAGACACATGGAACTACAAGCCATGTCAAGGAAATTCCATAAGCGGAACGATTACGATGAACATAAAGTCAAACGGCTACAGACTGCCTACGGAAGCGGAGTGGGAATTCGCGGCCTGGGGTGGCAAGAAACGTAAGGGCTACAAGTACAGTGGAAGCGACAACCTGAGCACAATAGCCTGGTATTGTGACAACAGCGGAGACCAGACTCATGATGTGGCCAAAAAGGCTCCGAATGAATTAGGTTTGTATGACATGAGCGGAAATGTATGGGAATGGTGCTGGGACTGGTGCGACTCATACAGCAGTGCGGCCCAGACAAATCCTGTTGGTGCCTCGTCGGGCGATTTCCGCGTCGTTCGTGGTGGCGGTTGGGAAGACATCTCGGGCAGCTGTCGTGTTGCCTGCCGTTACTACGGCTACCCGTACGGCTGGTACAGCAACATAGGCTTCCGCCTGGTCCGCAGCGCCAACTAACGTTGTCGAAACCTGTAAGGAAATTATTTAATCACTTCCGCATTAGCGGAAGTGCGGAACCGCGCAGTAACATCCACATCATATGCAACGTAGAGATTCCGGATCAAGCCCGGAATGACCAATCCGCAAGAGGCTAACAAACCCAAACCAGACAACCCAAATTTAAAGATTTTGCGTAGCAAAATCGAATAGGTCTCTCCGAGCCCTTTCTGTAAGGAATTTGATTTGACGTTGTTGCTACAGCAACATGCGGAACCGCGTAACAGAAATTTTCTCATTCACCAATCAGATAGATGCTGAATCAAGTTCAGCATGACAACCCAAATTTAAAGATTTTGCGTAGCAAAATCGAATCCGCGTGACAACTTTTAATTATGAATTAAGAATTAAGAATTAAGAATTAAGAATTAAGAATTAAGAATTAAGAATTAAGAATTAAGAATTACGAATTATGAATTATGAATTAAGAATTACGAATTATGAATTATGAATTATGAATTATGAATTACCCCCACTCCGCATGACAATTCTTTCCCCATCATATCACCTTGGCCTTCTTCCATTTTCCGCCCGCAAACCTGCCGATGAAGAACGCCGACCTTACCGCCCAGTCTATGTTCATGGAAAGCCATGTTCCCACCGCACCGTAGCATTCGTCCCAGTTCATGAATCTGACAAGACCCAGGATTTGAGTCCTTGCAAAGATGTAGCTCATGCCCACGCGGAAGACCCACATGCTTACGATGGAAACTATCATGGTAAAGGTTGCGTCCCCCGCAGCCCTGAGTGAATTGGGGAGGGAGAAGGAGAATGACCATATCAGCATGCCGAAGAAGCCGTGGAAGAACATCATCCACCATGCCATGTCCGTTGTCTGGGGGCTCATGTGGTAGAAGCCTAAAAGCCATCTTGCCGAGAGCAATAGGGGAATGTTCAGAACCCACATGGATGCGATTGCGATGAGGAGCATTTTCTTTGTGTAGTAGCTTGCCTGATCAGACCTTCCCGCACCCATGCACTGGCCTACGACGGTGAGCATGGCCATTCCGACCGCGGCTCCAGGTATCACCTCAAAGCCAGCTATCGTGTTTGCCGCCGCATTTGCCGCTATTGCGTTTGTTCCGAAGGTAGAGACAAGAGACAGAACCAGAATCTTTCCGAACTGGAACATGGAATTTTCAAGTCCGTTGGGAACTCCTATCTTAAGTATTCTTCCAACAAGATGCCAGTCCCATTCAAAATGAAAGATGCCACGTATGGAAACTGCCTTTTCGCCCTGCTTCTGCCTGTACAAAAGGACAAGAAGGATTATTGCCGCAATCAGGCGTGATATAAGAGTGGGAATTGCAACCCCTTCAACACCGCAATGCATGCCATAGATGAGCCATGCGTTTCCGCCGATGTTCAGTACGTTTACAAGGGCCGCTACAATCATGCTGATTCGGGAATTACCCTGTGCACGGAAAAGAGAGGCTGCCGCATTGTAGAGGGCTATGCCTGGAAGTGCTAGAAGAGTGATGAAAAAATATTTTTGGCTTGCGGCCATTACATCCTGTTCAATTGAACCGAAGATTAGCCGTAAGAGTGGTTTGCGTATTGGAAGACAGATGGCCATTACGATAAATGCAAGTGCCGTAACCGCGTACAAAAGCTGCCTTGCTGTTTTTTCTGCCATCTTCATGTTTGTGCGGCCAATGTATTGTGAGCATACAACCGCTCCACCTGTTGCAAGAGATGCAAAGATGTTTACAAGTAAGATGTTGATTTGGTCAACAAGGGAAACTCCACCGACAGCGCTTTCTCCCAGGCTTGAGACCATGATGATGTCTGCGATTCCAAGTGTAATCTGAAGTGTCTGCTCGATTAAGAGTGGCCAGATGAGGGTCCACAAATCCCTGTTGGAAAATAAAAGTCCCTCCGGCCGTTTATTGCGGAATAATGGCATTTAAAAACTGCTTGAGCCTTTCGCTTTTTGGCTCCGTAAAAATCTGTTCCGGGGTACCGCTTTCTGCAATTACTCCCTCGTCCATAAAAAGCACGCGTGTGGCAACTTCTTTTGCAAAGCCCATCTCGTGGGTAACAACAGCCATCGTCATGCCTGCTTTTGCAACGTCCTTCATCAGTGCAAGAACTTCTCCAACCATTTCCGGGTCAAGTGCAGATGTCGGTTCGTCAAACAGAATCAGGTCCGGATTCATTGCGAGCGAGCGTATGATTGCAATCCTCTGCTTTTGTCCGCCAGAAAGACTTGAAGGATAAGCATTTGCCTTTTCTGAAAGACCTATCCTGTCAAGAAGATCCATTGCATTTTTTTCCGCATCCTCTTTTGTCTGAAGCTTGAGGGTGATCGGTGCAAGGGTAATGTTCTGCAGGACTGTAAGATGTGGAAACAAATTGAAGTGCTGGAATACCATTCCCATCTTTTGACGCACAAGGTTGATGTCGGTGTTCTTGTCGGTAACGTCGATTCCCTGAAAATAGATGTGGCCTTCGTCGGGTGTGTCCAGCATGTTCAGGCATCTTAAAAAGGTGCTCTTTCCAGCTCCGGACGGACCAATCAAAACAACCTTTTCGCCCTTTTCAATCGTGAGCGATATGTCCTTTAGAATCAAGTTTCCGCCAAATTTCTTTGACACGTTTTTAACTTCTATCACTGCGGGCCATCCTTTTTTCAAGAGCGGTAAAAATCTGCGTGAGTCCAAGTGTCAGCACAAGGTAAATTGCCGCACAGCTCAACAGGGGTATCCATGCATTGTATGTTGCATTCCTGATGTTGTCGCAGGCTTTCTGCAAATCCACGACTGCGATAAAGCTTGCCACCGACGTTTCCTTTATCATCGTGATGAATTCTGACGTGAATGTCGGAACGATTGTACGCATGGCCTGGGGCATTATGATTTTGCTCATGGTCTGACCCCAGCTTAGTCCAAGCGAACGTCCTGCCTCCATTTGGCCTGCGTCCACACCCTGAATTCCCGCACGGAAAATTTCAGTACAATATGCGCCGGAGTTGATTCCAAAGGCTATGATTGCGACAAGAACCGCATTTGTCATTCCCATGGGAGAGAAAATGACAAAGTAGAAGATCATAAGCTGTGTGGCCATCGGAACGCCGCGGATTACTGTTGTGTAAACTGTAGATATGCCGCGGAGCACCTTGCTCTTTGATATCTTGAACAGGGCAAAGATGCATCCCAAGACAGATCCGATTAAAACCGCACAGCATGCAATCAGAAGGGTGATTCCCAATCCCTTTGGAATCAGGAGCCACCTTCCTTTTGCGATCATGGTGTTGTAGAAAGTATCAAAAAATCCCATGCTGATTATTTTCTTACGATGATGACCTGTCGGCTTGAGTAGTACGGGTCAGAGAAGTCAACGTTCTGCCTGCGTTCATCGGTTGCAGTCATTCCTGCTGCGATAAAGTCGATTGAAGATGACTGGAGTGCTGCGATAAGGCCGTCAAAGTTCATGTCAACAATCTGAAGCTTCTTGCCAAAGTCGCGTGCAACATACTGTGAGAATGTGATGTCAAATCCGACGATGTTTGTTCCCTCGATGTATTCGAATGGCGGGAATGAAGCGTTGGTTCCCATCTTGATGATTTCTGTTCCGCTGCTTGTAACTTCTGCCGGAATGCTGATGTCCGAGCCGTCTGTAGGCATAAAGGACTTGAGGAGTGCATCGTATGAACCGTCGTTCTTCATTGTGGCAATTGTCTTGTTGATTGAATCCAAGAGTTCCTTGTCACCCTTGCGTACGGCGATGGCATATTCTTCTTCTGCAAACGGAATGTCAAGAATCTTAAGCTCTGGATTCTTCTTTACGATTTCCTTTGCGGGAAGCTCGTCAAGAACAACAGCGTCAATGGCACCGTTCTTAAGGCTCAATGAAGCGTCAATTCCAGTCTTGAAAGAATGAATGTCGACATTCTCAAGTTCTTCGGTAAGATATGTTTCACCGGTAGTTCCGGCCTGACATCCGACTTTTTTTCCTGCAAGATCATCAACAGAATTGATTACAACCTGTGCCTTCTTTGCACATGATGCGAAAGATAAAAGTGCAGCCAGAGACAATGCACTGAAAAATAATTTCTTCATAATAACTCCTATATAAGGGGAAGTATAATAATATAGAAGAATTAAGTCAAGTTTAACGGTTTGTCCTGGAAGAGCGTTTTGCGACAAGGGGTGGAAGGACTTCTGCCGTCAGAATGGAAATGAAAATCAGGCTGCACCCAATCCACATTTTGGGCGTCATCTTTTCACCAAGCATTACGACAGAAAAGAACATTCCAAAGACAGACTCAAGCGAAAGGAAAAGTGAAGCCAATGCCGGCTGAACATATTTTAACCCCACGTTCTGAAGCAAAAATCCGATCATGGAAGCACCAAGGCCAAGGAACATGAGGGAATAGATTACCCTTGAGTTTTGAAGCGCCTGTGATGGAAAGGCTCCGTCATAAAATGGAGAGACAATCCATCCCAAAACGGCTGCCACACCAAATTGAAGCGCGGTCAGAAGTATGGGGTCTTGGGTTTTGTTGCAGTGTGACATGTAGAGGATGTGAAGTGAAAAAAACACGCCGCAGCCCAAGGTAAGGACATCTCCCCTGTTGACGCTGAGGAGAGAGGGACCTTCCAGAGAAAGAAGTGCAATGCCCGTAAGACAAAGCACTGCAGAAAAGAACACGAACCATTTAGGCCTTTTGCCAAAGATAGGCCATGCAAACAGTGGGACAAGGATGACGTACAGGGTAGTGAGGAATGCGTTTTTCCCCGCGGTGGTATACTTGCACCCGACAGTCTGGAGGAAATACGCCGTAAACAAAAGGAAGCCCAGTATGATTCCGTTCTTGAGGTAAGAGGCGTTCATCCTGGAATATTTCTTTATGCAGCAGATTGAAAGGACTACAAATGCAAGTGAATACCGCAATGCAACCATCCATACGGGACCTATGTGGTCAAGGCTGTCCTTTACCACAACAAAAGAAAACCCCCATATCAGGGGCGCAAGGATGAGTCCAATGGCTGCAAAAAAAGTTTTTGATTTATTCGAGTTGTTCATAATTAAAGCATCAGGTAATGTTGAGATTGCCGGATCGAGTCCGGCAATGACAGTCTATCAGTAACAGTCTGACATTGTGTCATTATCGGATCTGACATTGTGTCATTATCGGGCTTGACCCGATAATCTCACTATTTCCTAAACTGACAAAGAGAGATTGCCGGATCACCTGCCTGTCGTCAGATAGGAGTCCGGCAATGACAGTTTATCATCCGATGTGGACTTTCTGAATCTTCCAGATGTCATCGACATATTCCTGAATGGTTCTGTCGCTGGAGAATTTGCCGCTGTTTGCGATGTTCATCAACGCCATCTTTGCCCACTTCTTCTTGTCGGCATAAACCTGTGCAAGCTTTTTCTGGGTCTGCACGTATGAGTCAAAGTCGGCAAGCAGGAAGTAAACGTCAGGACGCTGGCCTTCAACACCGTAGACGATTGAGTCATGCAGTTCCTTGAACAGGAGGCCGCTCTTGTCGTATGTTCCGTCAACAAGCTGGTTCACGACCTTTGCAAGAGCCGGATTGCGCTCAAGATATTTCTGCGGGTTGTAAGAGTGCTCGCTGTTGATCTTGATGATCTCGTCTGCAGTAAGACCAAAGATGAATGCATTTTCCTTTCCTGCTGACTCTACGATTTCTATGTTTGCACCGTCAAGGGTTCCAAGAGTAAGGGCACCGTTCATCATGAACTTCATGTTGGATGTACCGGATGCCTCGTATCCCGCCGTTGAAATCTGCTCAGAGACATCGCTTGCAGGAATGATTTTTTCCGCAACAGAGACGCGGTAGTTTTCCACGAACACAACACGGAGCTTTCCACCCACACGCCTGTCGTTGTTGATTCTTTCTGCCACAGAGTTGATGAGCTTGATGATGCTCTTTGCCCTGCGGTAACCGGAAGCCGCCTTGGCACCGAAGATGAATGTGCGAGACGGACAGTTGAAGTTGGGGTCCTCGACGATGCAGTTGTAGAGGTACATGATGTGGAAGACGTTCAGGAGCTGCCTCTTGTATTCATGAAGGCGCTTTACCTGAGTGTCAAAGATGCTTTCCGGATCAAGGAATTCGTTCTGCGTGTGCTTGAGGTAGTTTGCAAGCTTTTCCTTGTTGCGCTGCTTGATTGCCATAAGCTCGTTGAGTGAGGCATCGTCGTCAATGAATTTTTCAAGACCCTTGAGTTTTGTAAGGTCGTTTTCCCATTCATGTCCGATCCTGTCGCAGATGAATTTTGAAAGTTCCGGGTTGGAGCTCATGAGCCACCTGCGCTGTGTGACGCCGTTTGTCTTGTTGTTGAATTTGTCCGGATAGATTGCGTTCCAGTTCTTGAATTCCTGTTCCTTAAGGAGCTTTGTGTGGAGTTCCGCAACACCGTTTACGCTGAAGCATGCGTGGATTGCAAGCCATCCCATGTAAACCTTTCCGTCGTGGATGATCGCCATGTGGTTCTGCTTGTCGTAGTCGTTGGGGAATTTAGCGCGGAGCTCAATGACAAGGCGGCGGTTGATTTCCTCCACAATCTGATAGATGCGGGGAAGAAGGTTCTTGAATGTTTCAATCGGCCACTTCTCCAATGCCTCGGCGAGAATCGTGTGGTTTGTGTATGCGAATGTCTTTTCGCAGATGTTCCATGTGTCGTTCCAGCCGACATTGTATTCGTCCATCAGGATTCGCATGAGCTCAGGAATTGCAACGACGGGGTGGGTGTCGTTCAGCTGGATTACGTGGTAGTCAGGGAATTTTGAAAAGTCAGTTCCCACCTTGTTTACAAACTGGTGCACCAAATCCTGAAGTGACGCTGACGTAAAGAAGTACTGCTGGCGGAGACGGAGCTCTTTTCCCAGAGGACCGTTGTCGTTGGGGTAGAGTACGCGGGTTATGTTTTCCGCATTGTTCTGCTTTTCAACGGCGCGCATGTACTGCATGTCGTTAAAGAGCTGAAGGTCAAATCCGTTCGGGCTTGATGCCTGCCACAGACGGAGAGTGTTTACAGTGTTGTTTCCGAATCCTACTATCGGCATGTCATAAGGTGTTGCCGTAATTTCTTCCGCATTTTCAAGATAGAAGCGGTCCTGTCCGTCGGGGGTCTTTCCGTACTTGATCTGTCCTCCGAATTTTACGGTAACGGCAAGGTCGCTCCTCTTTACTTCCCACGGGTCGCGGTGCTTGAGCCAGTTGTCCGGGAATTCAACCTGTTCGCCGTCGATGATGTGCTGCTCGAACATACCGTATTCGTAACGGATTCCGTAACCGTGTCCCGGATATTCAAGGGTTGCAAGAGAGTCAAGGAAACATGCCGCAAGACGACCCAGACCACCGTTTCCAAGACCTGCATCCGGCTCTTCGTCTTCAACAAGATCATATTCAAGTTCAAGATCCTTGAGCACTTCAATTACCTTGTCCTTGATCTTGCAGTTGATAAGGTTGTTGCTGAGCGCACGTCCCATAAGGAATTCGGCGCTAAGGTAATACAGCTGCTTTGTCGGTTTAGCATCGTACTGCCTGCGTGTCTCCATCCAGTTTGGCATTATGATTTCCAGGGCAGATGCACTTACCGCATCAAACAGGTCGTGCTTGTTTGCCTGTGTAATATCTTTTCCGTACTGTCTTCTAAGACGGTCCTCAAGATTTTTCTTAAATTTCTCCGCATTAAATTCCATGAATATCCTCCTTTGTAATTATTTTGCCATCAATATAATCAGCGAGCTTGCAGGAATGACATAGCGTCCCTGTGCCCTAAGCTGTTCAATTTGGTCATCCAGCACCAGTGCGTCGTCTGCATCAATTGAAGTGTCCGCCACACGGTACCAGAGCTTGTCCTGCGGTAAAGTCGGCAGGGTAACGAGAATGTCGCTGCGATCCGTATTTGCCGCAATATAAAAATCCGAGTCAGGATTTCCGTCGTCGTTCAGGCTGTCCCTTCCGCTCAGTGTGAATGCAAGGAAACGTGAAAGCTCGTTCCAGTCGGGATTGCTTCCGTCGGGATTGTACCACTGTATGTCCGGACCTGATTCCGCCTTTGAGCCAAGGAAAAATTCCCTACGCCTGAAAACCGAATGCCTCTTCCTGAGTTCTATCGCACGTTTTGTAAAGTTGACCAGCTTTTCGTTGAGCGAACAGATGCCCCAGTCAAACCATGAGATGTCGTTGTCCTGGCAGTAGGCGTTGTTGTTTCCCTGCTGCCCCCTCCTGAATTCGTCGCCGCCCAGAAGCATCGGTGTTCCCTGAGAAATCATCAGCGTAAGGATGTAGTTCCTCATCTGCTTGTTGCGCATGCGTTCAATTGAAGGATTTTTTGTGGGTCCCTCGTAGCCGTGGTTGTAGCTCCAGTTTGAATCAGTGCCGTCGCGGTTTTCCTCACCGTTTTCCTCGTTGTGCTTTGCGTTGTAGCTTACAAGGTCGTTCATAGTAAAGCCGTCGTGGCATGTAACGTAATTGATTCCCACCCATGGCTTCCTGAATCCAAAGAGGTCGCTTGAACCAGAAATGCGTGTGGCGGCTCCTGTTGAAACATGCTCGTCACCACGCCAGAATTTTCGTATGTCATCGCGAAAACGGTCGTTCCATTCCGCCCATCTTGTGCCCGGGAATTCTCCAAGCTGATATGCACCGCCCGCATCCCACGGTTCCGCAATCATCTTTGTATTGTGGAGAAGGGGATCCTCAGCAATCGCCTCAACCAGAGGGGAAATCTTCAACAGGCTTCCGTCACCCTTCCTGTTCAATATGGAAGCAAGGTCAAAGCGGAATCCGTCGATGTGGTATTCCGTGACCCAGTAGCGCAGGCAGTCCAGAATGAATTGTATCGTTACGGGATGGTTTGTGTTCACAGTGTTTCCGCAGCCGGAATAGTTCATGTAGTATTCCTTGTGGCTTGGAACAAGGTCGTAGTAGATGCTGTTGTCAAAACCCCGGAAGTTGAGTGCGATGCCGTGCTCGTTGCCTTCTGCAGTGTGGTTGAATACAACGTCCAGTATGAGTTCAATTCCCGCAGAATGAAGTTCCTTTACCAGCCTCTTGAATTCCCTTACGCAGCCGCCTGGGGTCTTGTCTGATGAATAGCTTGCCTTGGGTGCGAAAAAAGCAATCGTGCTGTATCCCCAGTAGTTTTTCATGCGCTCGCCTGTACGGGGATTTTCGTTTGTGTTCTCGTATTCGTCAAATTCAAATACAGGAAGAAGCTCCACGGAAGTGATTCCCAGATGCTTGAGGTATGGGATTTTCTGGATGAAGCCGTCGTATGTCCCCGGATTGTTTACTCCGGAATTCTTTCCTGCAGTAAAGCCCTTTGCGTGAACCTCGTAGATTACGGCCTTGTCCAGCGGAACGTTCAGCGGCTTGTCTCCACCCCAGTCAAAGTCACGGTCATCGACTACAACGCTCTTGGGAAACTGGTATAGGTGCCTGCTTTCCGCCAGCTCTATGTCGGTCTTGTCCACCGGCGTGCGGTAGGTCGGAGGCAGGTTGTGGAAGACGGAAACCGGAGTGATTGCCTTTGCATAGGGGTCAAAAAGAAGCTGCTTTACGTTGAAGCGGTGCCCCTCAGAAGGCTCAAAAGGTCCATCCACCTGATATGTGTATAGTGCACCCGCCCTGATACCCGGTACAAAGACGTGCCATATATCGCCAGTGCGGTTCAACTTAGGATCAAAATCTATAACGGCATAGGGGTCGTTGTCCTCCGAATTGCGGTATAAACTCAGAATGACCTTGGTTCCGTTCCTGCTGAAAACGGAAAAATTAACCCCATCCGGGCCTGGTGTCGCTCCAAGAGGAAAAGGCTTGCCCGGCATTGTTTGAATAGTTTCCATAATAGACCCATTCTATCACAATATCCACGGTTTTTCTATAGGGAAGTTGGAATTTTGAGGGGGGTAGGGGGTGCTTGTGGTATCGATCGTTTATCGACCGGTTAATCGGCATGGCTGTCATTCATTGATGAATTAAACTGTTCAATTTCTTCCTGCAAATGTCTTGTATGAAGGCTCATCATAAAGCTGACAAAAATACTGTCATCTTCATTTTCTCTTGCATCTATTAGAGCCTGAATATATTCTGCTTTATCTTCCCTTAGAACTTTTGAAGGAATGAGGTTAAACTCCCATTGCAAAAGGTTCATCAAAAGTCGGCTCATTCTTCCATTCCCGTCTACCCAGGGATGGATTGTAACCAGTTCGTAATGTGCCCAGAAACTAAGGTTGTAAATGGAAATAATATCCGATAAATCAATGTCCTTTCTTCTTTGATTCAGTTCATTACAAAAGGCTTCTAATTTCGCGGGAACTTTCTGATACGCCATATAAGATGTTCCGCCAATTCCTGCAGATACATTTACTTTTCTAAGTTCACCCTTTGCCGCAGAAAAATCACCTGAAATCGTGTGATACTCGCTTCCTGTCCGGGCCATAACCTTTGCAGAAAGATTTATAAGGGAATCAACTGTAATTTCGGGATGCTGCCTTATCCATTTTATTCCGTATTCGTAAGCATCCTTCAAATCCAGGTTCATCATCTGCTCGACAATTGTTCGTTTGCCGGAAGTAATCCCTTCGTCAAAAAGCAGCTGTGCTTCTACTTCTGTTACAGTTGAGCCTTCGATTGCGGTGGAATGAGTAATGATTGAGTAAAGATAAAATTTTTCCCAGTCTATCTGGTCTTTTATACCAAGTGAGAAATATTCATCTAAGATTTGCCGCAAGGTTCGCTCTGGCATTACAATTCCCCTTTTTGTGCCTGTTGTTGAATTCATTATAGTACAGTATCCACGGTTTTTCTATAGGGAAGTTGGAATTTTGAGGGGGGGACACCATATTACAGTATTCATTATTGCACTTGTCTTCTACAATCAGTTTTTATACTTTTCTTTTATCTTGGCTCTCAATCTGTTTCAATTCTTTCAGAGTTTCGATATATGCTTTTTCCACAGAGGAAAGAGTTTTTACCTGATACTTCCGGTATTCTCCCTCTGCTTTTTCCATTGCACGCTTATGACTTACTTTTCCGGCACCTTCCAGAACTTCTTCGCCGACAGATTGAATCGTGCGGTCAAGTTGTTCCACATAATCGCTCATGTGCATTTCGTTATGATTTTCAGCCTGATATTCTGCAATATCAAAAAACGCCGAAACGAGGGCATTAAGTTTTTTGAGTTCTTTTTCCGAAAGATAATTCTTTGCAATGCGGACATCTTCAAGAGTTACATCCGCCCCTTTGAAAGAAGTTAGCCCCATAAAGTCCTTTTCGCTGTCTGCTCGGTCATAGATGATTTCTGCAGCAGTTTGTCGGTTTACCGCATAATGAAGCTTGTTCTGAACCATCTTGAAAAATGCGATTGACTCAGACGACTTCGGATTATAGTCCACGCTCGTTGCATATAAGTCCAGAACCTGGCGGTACATCACTTTTTCAGAAGAACGGATATCTCGGATGCGGGCTAAAAGTTCTTTCCAATAATCTCCTCCGCCAGCCTGCTTGAGCCGCTCATCGTCCATCGTAAAGCCTTTTCGGATGTACTCGTTAAGCCGCTTTGTCGCCCACTGACGGAACTGAGTTCCTCTTAATGACTTTACCCTATAGCCTACGGAAATAATGACATCAAGATTATAGTAATTAGTTGGTTTGGTAGAAAAATCGGAATTTCCGATTTTTCTCACAGATGATTCTTTATCAAGCTCTCCTTCCTCAAAAATGTTCAAGATATGCTCGTTTATTGTTGAGCGTGATTTTTCAAACAAAGAAGCCATGTCATCTATAGTAAGCCAGACGGTTTCACCCTCAAAACGGACGTTTATAGAAAGTTTTTCATCTGAAGTTTTGAAGATTACTATTTCACTTTTGTTTTCTGTGGGCATGTTAGTTTTCTCCTATCTTTTCAAAATCCTGATATAGAAATAATAAAATATTTCGCATTATAACGCCATCTTTTGTTGGTATTTTGCTTTCTCGCATATAGTCAGTTAGTTCGGAATCTATGAAATACATGGCTTCTTGAAAGAACGGTTTTATTTGATTCAAGTCCATTCGTGTAGAAACGGAAAAAGCTGATGAATGAACATAACTGCTGGAAAACCTGTATAAGGCTGTAAATGAGTCTTTTAAATTGCATTCTTTTGCTAATGTACCAATTTTTCTGTCTTTCTTATTTGGAATCTTGCTTTTAGTCCAGCCATAGTTTTCAGCAAATTCTTTGCCATATTTATCAAGATAATCATCATGTTTTTTATCCCATTCGGGCTTACTGTTTCCAACAACTTGCGTTAGGTGATATTTTAAAAATTGGAGGTGATCTTTGTAAATTGGTACTAAGTCTGGATTTAGAATAAGATATTGCCCAATTACAAAGCTTTCATAAAGAGAACGATATTCTACTATCACACTGTTAAAACAACCGTTCATCGCAAGAAGGAGAATGCTTTTGAATTGGTTCAAGTCATTTTGTATTTGAATTGAGATATGCTTGGCAAGCTCAGAAATCTTTTTCGCTCTAACCTTGTCTGATGTGTAGTTGTATATGGCGGCTGCACAATCCAAGAAAATAAAACACCTTCTGAGTACTTTTGAAGAATGAAGCATAAAAACTTCCGATGAAGCAACATACTCAGCCCAAAAATGTTCCATTAATTTATCTTCATTTTTATAAAGAAAATCATTGAATTGCTCCATATAGTCATCAAGAATCTGATGTCGTTTTTCACTTGTTTCATCTTCCGTGAAATTATTTAGAGGACAATTTTGTATAAGGTGTTTTATATACTTTTTATCCATTTTATCCTATGACATCCTCAAATTCGCTTTTTATAGTTTTCAATTGTGTATCAATGTATTCAAACATTTGTAAAGAGAAAATTAAAAAGTCTTCATTCAAATCAAAATTTCCAAGATTATTTATAAATATCATTGTAGGATGGTTTTTGTTCTTACCCCGAGGCTTTGTTGAGAATAATAATTCCATGATTGGCTTCTCAGCTTCTTCTTCTCCAAGCTTTTTATCAATTATTACTTCTTGTATAACTTTCTTGATATAATCATTTTTTGACAAATTTATTAATGTTGTTTTTAAGAATAGTTTCTTATCTTTTAACTGTAGATTGAAGACTCTGGATGAAATCGCCATATATCGTTGAGCTTCAGTGGTATTTGTTGAATAATAACCTGGTGTAGAATGAGCAAATCTATTTCGGAGTAAATTCAGCTGCCAATATAAACTGTTTACATCATCTTTTTTTAAGCAATTATCTTTTAACTTATTTTGATTTTCTTTAGACATAACTCGAGAAAGATTTACAATCTGAGGTTCTTCATTTAGTTTGGGAAATGAAACAATTAAGTTTTCAAATTCATAACTTAATTGATCACAAGTAGGATGTGCACATATAATAAATTCGTCGTTAAAAGAATTAGACTGTTTCTTTATTTCTTCGATAATTTGTAAAAGAAGTCTAAAACAATTATCCCAACGATATAGAATTCCCTTCAAAACAAATAAATAGTCTTTCCAAGCATGTTCTATATCATATTTTACAAGGTGTTCTTTTCCGTCGTTTGTTTGTTTTAAAATATAATTAAAAGAAAGAATTTCTATTTCATTAATCAAACTGATTAATTCATTTCTCTTGCTTTTACATGTTTCAATCATATTTGTTTATTTTCATACTCCTAATTTATCACATAGTGGTAGCATTTTTTCGATTGCGGCGACAATTCGTTTTTGCTCGGCAAGTGGCGGGAGAGGAATTGCTTGGTTTCTGACAATATCACCTGTAATTGCTTTGAATGTTGAACCTGTTGCTTTTTTATTAAAATCAGATTCTAGTGTTTCAAGCAAATAATATAAAAACATTGTATCAACATTAAAAAATGGAATAATAGAACTTAATCCTCGTCCAATACAAATTTCACGGTCAGTGATATTTATTTTTCCAACAGGTGCTCTCATACAAAGCAAAATACTATTTTCTTTTGCAATCTTTGTAATTTCAGAGGTTTGTTGATTTGACTTTCCTATGATTTTATCAGTGAAAAATATCTTTCCTTGATGAAATTCCATACCTTGCACAGTTTCACCAACATTTATACCTTCTGGCGATTGTCCCATAGTAATTTCTGTAATTTCTCCCAATCTGCACCAGCACCAATTTTCTGGTATATCAAACGGAATCTCATCGTCGGAAATGTCACACGGATTCGAGCCAGCTAACGCTGTCTCTTTTTTTGATTTCCTTTTTCCAGATTTTGCGTAAGCAAAATCCAATCCGTGTGACAACCTCTCTTTGCGAATCTCTTCCAGCAAATCTTTTGCGTTTCCTTCGGTGGCAATCTGAGGGACTAATTTTCCCTGAACGGCTTCCTGCAGGATTGCTTTTTTTGTGAATGTGCCGATTTGTTCATTAAAAGCTTTGAGTTCTGTTTCTTTTTTGCCGTATTCTTCTATGAGCGGCATGAACTTTTCGATTGCAGCGACAATGCGTTTTTGTTCGGCGAGGGGAGGAAGAGGAAAAATGAGTGATTTTAATTTAATAATTGTTAATGCATTGTAGGCAGTCCCTGAAACTGATGAATTTACTTGTTCGAAAAATAGTGGTGAAGATAAGAAAGATGTAAGAAAATTTGGATCATAAAAATCATTACTGCAAATTTGTGTAACATTACCATCTTTATAATAAAAATCTCTTCCATCGCAAATCCAATTGTTTCCTATACTTCCCACCGAGGTAAGTAATATATCATTGATTTTTGGAACTCCATAATTCTTTTTTAATTCTTCATAATGTTTTTTTGATATAAAAAGCTCTGTATGAATTAATTCTCCACGACTTAAATCACCAATTTCTTTTGAACGAAAAAATGGTATACCATCATTAACATAATCTTTTTCAAAAACACGTTTGCTAGATTTTATTTCAGCAAGATTTCCTAATCTACACCAGCACCAATTCTCCGGTATATCAAAAGGAATATCTTCTTCTGTAATTTCAGGCAGAGGTTTTTCTTTCTTGGCTTTGTTTTTAGATTCCGAAACAAGTTCGGAATGACGAGAACGTTTTATCTCTTCAAGCAAATCTCTTGCATTACCTTCGCTTGCAATCTGAGGAACAAGTTTTCCCTGTACTGCTTCCCGTAAAAGCGCGTTTTTCAAATCTTTTGCGGTCATTTTGATTCCTCGGCTTTATCGGAAATAGTCAGAATTTTTGAGGATGAAAAATCAAGGGCTTGAATTGTTCTAAGCTGTTTAAGAGCTGTTTCACGCAACATTTCCAAACGTTGAGGCTGCTCGATGTTTTGTTCTATAAGAATTGCGTTATAACTTTCGAGGTTTGCAAGGACTAGAAGATGATGTAAGTCTGTATAATCGCGAATGTTTACTTTTTTTTCGGGATTGTCTTTTCGCCATTCTTTTGCGGTCATTCCAAATAACGCCACGTTCAATAAATCAGCCTCATCTGCATAGACAAAAGTTCCCCCTCCATAACGGCCAGCTTTTGAGACAATACCTATTGCATTTGTCTGTTCAATCCATTTAGTTGGAGTCATAACAAAACGGTTTGCACCAGTTTCATTTTTAACCGTGTCGAATTGCACACGGTTAAAACTTGGATTATGTAATGTTTCCCAAACTCCAAGAAATTCTATAGTATTACGATTTCGCATCCAGTTTTGAATTACAAAACGTGGGTCATCTTCATTACGATATTTTGCAATATCAGTAAGCGATATAAACTCATTTTCAAAATCTGTTGTATAAATGCCAATTTCTATTCCCTGGGCATGAATTGTTTCTTTTACTGTTTTTTCCATAGTTTTTTCCTACAACTCCCCTTTCTGCGCTTTTTGATGGAGCTCTGTAATCCGAACCAAAAGATTATCTATATCAGAATTAAGCTTAGTTCGCTTTTCTTCATAATTTTGGATTGTTTCTGCAACGCTTAGGATTTCTTCTTCTTCGTGAGGATAGCCGCATACGTCAAAGTTGTAGTTTGAGTCAATAAGTTCTTTGGCGGTGTAACATTTGGCTTTAGGGTTGCCGTCGCTATCCGTGATTTCCTTGCGCTTGTTCCACCAGCCAATACAGTCGTCAAAGTGCTTTAATTCCATTGGCTTTGTTTTGCTAAAGTGTTTACGGTCGCTCGGAATGTCTACGCGGTAGAACCAGGTTTTTCCTGCCGGCTCTTCATTATTAAAGAAAAGAATGTTTGTTGTAATGCTTGTATATGGGCTGAATACACTTCCAGGCAATCGAACAATTGTGTGAAGATTAAAATCTGTAAGAAGCTTTTTCTTTAAGTTATTTTTTGCATTGTCGTTTCCAAACAAGAATCCATCCGGGACAATTACAGCGGCACGCCCATCATTTTTAAGGCGGTACATAATAACTGCCATAAACAAATCTGCTGTTTCGCTTGAACGTAAGTCTGCCGGGAAGTTCTGTTTGATATCGTCCTTTTCACTTCCGCCATATGGTGGATTCATAAGAATTACATCAAAAGCATCTTTTTTTGTGTAGTCCAAGAGTTTGTAAATGAGGGAGTTTCCGTGGTAAACCTTGGGGCTGTCTATTCCGTGCAGGAGCATGTTTGTGACACAAAGCATATACGGAAACTGTTTTTTCTCTATGCCATAAATTGAGTTATAGATTTTTTCCGATTCTTTGTTTGTAATGCTGCCTTTTGCTTCTTTTACTTCTTCAAGTTCTTTTATCCAGCTGGAAAGGAAGCCTCCAGTACCACAGGCAAAGTCTGCCATTGTCTCGCCAATCTGCGGCTTAATCATTTTTGCCATAAACTGAGTTACGGCTCGAGGTGTATAGAACTCTCCGGCAGAACCTGCACTCTGGAGTTCTTTAAGAATTGTTTCGTATATTTCACCAAAGGCATGGGTTTCTTCGTAGCTTCCAAAATCAAGCTCGTCAATAATATTTGCAATTTGACGAAGAAGTACACCGTCTTTCATGTAGTTGTTTGCATCTTCAAAAGTTGTGCGGACAATACTTTGTCGAATTGGTGTGTCAGGAGAGATTTCAAGATTTTTAAGTTTTGGGAAAAGTTTATTGTTAACAAAGTTTAGGAGTTTGTCGCCTGTAAGTCCGTCGCCTTGGTTTTCTGTATGACCCCAGTTACGCCAGCGGAGTTCTTCCGGGATTATAGATTCGTACTTTTCGTCTTCAAATTCCCAGTCCTCTTCTTTTGCGTCATATACCTTTAAGAACAGCATCCATGCCAGCTGTTCAATTCTCTGTGCGTCACCGTTAATACCTGCATCGTTGCGCATTACGTCGCGTATACGTTTTACAAAACTACTTAAGTTGCTCATATTCCCCACCTGTGTACATTTTTATGCAGCGTACAATTCTGCTTCCAGTTCTCGGATTGCCTGGCGGTATTTGTCACTGCCACCAAACAAAGCTGCAATACGAGCTGGTTTTCCATATTTAGTAAACGGATTCTGTTTTAGAATCTCTGTTGATTCAATGTCGTAAATGCCAAGCTCAGCATACTTATCCAAAAGTGCGTTGATTACTTCACGTGCTGCTTCTCCGTACTTTCCAAAAACATCACGCTTTTTTACATTCTCTGCACGTTCACGTCTTGTAAGCGGCTTTTGGTTAAATGCAATATGGCAGATAAAATCAAAGTCATCAACGTCTGTCATGTTCTGGTCTTTCTTAATCAGTTCAAGGTCGATGCCTTTTTCTTTGAGCATATTGCGGATGATTTCCTTTTTCTGCTCTCCGTTCCAGGTTTGAATAAAGTTTTCCAAAGTCTGGTAAGTTCCAAGAATACTTTCCTTTGTGTAATCTTCGATTGATTCTTGCTTAAGGAGTTTGCCGTCAGTGTCGTAAATTGAAACCAAACGCTGGAGTACGTCTACTTTTACACCGCCTTTACCAATGATTGGTTTTGGATTGGGATTTGGAGCTGGTGGGTATCCTTCAATTCCACCGTCCTCTGGGGTGTCTGAACCTGTTGGTTCTGGTGCTGTCTCTGACTGTTGTTTTGGATCATAATCTTCATCCTGCTCAATCTCTCCATCCCAGTCTGGATCTGCAAACAAGCGGCTTACTCTGCGGAAGTCCATTATGGTAAAATGAGTTTTGCCTTCATCATATCTAAGGCGGGTTCCACGTCCAATAATCTGTTTGAACTCTGTCATTGAATTAATCAGTTCATCAATAACAATCAGTTTTACCATTTTACAGTCGCTTCCAGTTGAGAGCAGTTTTGAAGTTGTTGCAATAACAGGGTATTTTTCACCAACAGAAATAAAATAGTCGAGTTTGTCCTTTCCGTATTTATCACTTCCGGTAATGCGGACAACATACTGTTCTTTTACATTCCCCTGATTATCTTTTAGAACCATATCTGTATTCAAATTGTTTAATGCAACTCGCATTCTGTCTGCAGCATCTTCTGTAGGACAGAACACTATAGTCTTTGACATACGGTCTGTTTCTTTCAGGTACTTTGTAATTTCAGCTGCAACCTCATCAATACGGTCTTGAATAATAATGTTGTAATCATAATCAGAAAGATTGTATTCGCGGTCTTCTATTTCGTTTCCATGAATATCCTTTTGACCTTTTTTAGGCCTCCAGCCATCATCAATATTTGTATGTACATTTATTACTTTAAACGGAGCAAGGAATCCATCTTCTATTCCCTGTTTAAGACTGTATGAATAAACTGGTTCGCCAAAATAATCGATATTAGAAACATATTTTGTTTCCTTTGGGGTTGCAGTCATGCCAATTTGTGTTGCGCCATTAAAATATTCAAGAATCTTACGCCAACGAGAATCAGCCTTTGCAGAACCTCTGTGGCATTCGTCAACGATTATCAAATCAAAGAAATCTGGTGAAAAATATTCCTTGTATTTTGAAACATCCATTTCAATTTCTTCGTCAGTTTCCTCTTCATCTTCACTTTTACGTTTTGTACCGTCAAGCTGTTGATAAAGGGCAAAATAAACCTGATATGCGGAAATCTTGGATTTGTCTTCTTTCTGGAAATTGATTTTATGAATTACTTTTTCAAGTGGTTTAAAGTCCTGTTGAATCGACTGGTCTACCAGATTGTTTCTGTCCGCAAGATAAAGAACTTTCTTTTTAGTCCCGGAATCGATAAGTCGCCAGACAATTTGAAAGGCTGTATAGGTTTTTCCTGTTCCAGTTGCCATTGCAATTAAGATGCGGGTCTGATGTCTTGCTATGGCTTCAAGAGTTCTGTTTACTGCGTTACGCTGATAATATCTTGGAGGATAACATCCTGCACCAGAATAAAACGGAGTGTTCAGGAGTTTTTCCTCAAAACAAAGGGGGACATCATAAACTTTTGTGTTTCCGTCGATGTCGTATTCCATGCGGTTTTCAACTTCAGATATTTTGTCCGCATCCACTCCCTTCCAGCGAGCCATCAGTTCATCTGCTGTAGGAAATTCTGATAGTGGAAACTCTTTTTCGAGCCCAGTCGTAAAATCGTGTTCAAAAAAGCTTGTACCGTTTGAAGTGTATACAAATGGTACATTTAGTAAAATGCCATAAGTGATTGCCTGCTGTAATCCAAAAGAAGATGAGTGATTGTTGTCTTTTGCTTCTACAATTGCAAGAGGAGTGCCTTTGTTGTACCAGAGTATGTAATCACAGCGTTTTCCCTTGTCACGGCTGGGAATGTTTCCTTTAATCCTTACTTTACCATCTGTAAAATCATTGAGCGGAGAATAAGCGATATGAAGATTTTGATTGCGTTTTTTTACAGCCTTCCAAAGTTCGGTTTCCATGGAGATTTTTTTCGCATCCCATTTGGCTTCGAGGGCAGTTGTGATGTATTCATGCTTTATGTCTTCTTCGGACATTTCGTGAATGTCAAAAATATCACTCATTGGAACTATTTTACCAATAATTCTCTGAATTTTCAATAAAATCCCACGGAATCAGAGGGAAGAAGAGAAATCCTTCGATGTTTGAATAGGTTAGATGAGATATGGAATTACAGTAAAGCAAAGCCGTCCTCAACTATAGTGCGCCAACCTGCAAGCAGGAAATAACGCAGTTTTATTGGACAGCTCATGTATACTATACCATTGGGCATGAAAATTACAAGTGGGAAAAAGTATTGAAAAAGTGATATAATTATGATAAAATAATGATAGTGAGGTGTGTATGCTGCAGATTCGTCCTGTTTCTGATTTGAGGAATAAATTCGCGGAGATAGAAAAAATTGTCTCTACAAATAAGAGCCCTGTTTTTCTTACAAAAAATGGGTATGGCTCTATGGTTGTGATGAGCCTGGATTTGTACGAAAGCCTTACCGCAAATATCGAGGACAAACTTGACGAAGCAGACTCTCAGGCAAGCTCCTCAGAAATCCGTCTCTCCCATGATGAAGTCTTTTCCAAAGCCCGTTCCAGAATAAAGGCAAAGTGATGGGAAAAAATGGGTTAAGTTTTAGAAGAAATCGAAAAAGTAAAAAATTTTTGAATTTATCTGCATTCAGTCGGTTTTGAAATGTGAGATAACATTTAGCAACTTTATCATACTGCTGTTTTATGATAGAATAAAGAATGTATGGATAAACAAAAAAACGTTGAATATAAAAAGTATTCCAAGGATGTGATTTATGAATTAAAAAAGCAATTATATCGTTGGGCAAAGGATAATCTCCGTGGTAAAAAAGTTGTAAATGAGCAAACTGGAAATTCTATAGAAATTTCAACACAAGGAATAGATGAGTGGTATTCAAAGTCAAAATCAGAAGCCCAAATTCGCTCTATTTTACGACTTACAGAAATACTCGCTAAGGCAATAAAAACACATGAATCAGAAAACATTCATTCGGATCGTAAAAATGCACCGTCTTTTGAATATTATGAATATCCCATTGAATTACTAGAAAAACAATTTAATGTTATTGTGAGTGTAAAACTGATAATTGCTAATGAGAATGGAAGGAGAATTTATTACCACCATTATCTTGATGAAAAAAATAAGCCGTCCTCAACTATAGTGCGCCAACCTGCAAGCAGGGAATAACGCAGTTTTATTGGACAGCCTACATATAATATAACATTGGGTATGAAAAAATGCAAGTGGAAAAATGCGTAAATACTAGGCCTTGACGAAGCTAGTGCTCCAATCGACAAGCAGTGAAAAACACACTTTTACCGAATCCCCCCATCACCGTCTTCCAAATGCCTCCAGGTTTGCCAGGCCACGCTTGAACTGGGGGATTCTGGCGCATGCCGTGGTATTGAGGGGACTTGTCTCACCGCGCTTGAGGAAATGGTATGCCACACCCGCAATCATGGCTCCGTTGTCACCGCAGAGGGAAAGGGGAGGGAAGATGCATTTAAGTTCCTTGTGTTCAGCCAGCATTGCCCTTAGCCTTGAGTTTGCCGCAACTCCTCCGCCCGCAACAACTGTCGTAAGGCCCGTGTCTTCAACTGCACGAACAAGACGGCTCACAAGCGTTCTGCATGCGGTTTCCTGGAATGAGGCCGCTATGTTTTCCACCGTGGCTTCGTATCCCGGATTCAGGAATGACTGTGCCTGGTGAATTACCGCCGTCTTTAATCCGCTGAACGAAACGTCGTACCTGTGTTCTCCCTTGTCTATCTTGGGAACGGGGAATGAAAAGGCCCTGGCGTCTCCCTTTTGCGAAAGCTTGTCGATTATCACTCCACCCGGATAACCCAGGTCATAGTATTTTGCCACCTTGTCAAAGGCTTCGCCAACGCTGTCGTCTATTGTCGTTCCAAGAATCTCCAGGTCATCAAAGTCGTTCACCTTTGCGATGATTGAATGTCCACCGCTTACCAGAAGTCCCAGGTATGGATATTCTATGTCAAATGCCAGATGGGATGCGTACATGTGGCCCAGCATGTGGTTTACCGCAAAGAATGGTTTTCCCGTAGACCATGCTAAGGTTTTGCCGAACGAAAGTCCCACAAGAAGCGAACCCATCAGTCCGGGACGGTTTGTGGCTGCAATTGCGTCAACCTGCTCAAGCTTTAGGCCTGACTCACTTACGGCCTGCCTTACCACCGGCAAAATCCATTCGGCATGCTTTCGGCTTGCGATTTCGGGGACAACTCCCTTGTAAATCTGGTGGAAGGGGATCTGTGTCGCCACCACATTGCTCAATATTTTCTTGCCGTCCTCTACAATTGCACAGGCGGTTTCGTCGCATGAACTTTCAATTCCTAAAACTATCATACCGTCAATTTTCGTCATTTTCTAATCTTTGTCAAGGCGAGGGAGGAAGAAGTTCGGGGAAATTGTAGTCTTTGTTTGCGTTTTTTCGTGCGTTCTATTGAGTTGATTGAATCAATTAATTATAATGTGCTTATACGCTTTTTTAGGAGTAAAAATGAAAATTTCACGATACATAAAATCTTTTGCACTTTTATCCGTGACTGCCGTTTTGCTTGCATCATGTAATGGAAAGGACAAGCCTGCAGCCAAGACGGAAGAAGCTGCCTCAAATCAAAATCAGGCCGCGAATCAGGGCACCATTGGAGGTGAAGAAGACTTTGGCGACTGGTTCATGGCACAGACACACTATGCTCCGGTTGAATCAGTTGTGGCCACAAGCGAGCTGGTTGAAGCACAGTTTGAAGGAAAATATCTTTATCCTCCAATCAATATTCTGGACGGAGACTTTGACAGCACATGGTGTGAGGCGGATGAAACTGGTTCCGGAATCGGTGAGTCCATCACTGTGGAATTTTCAGAGCCTGTGAGTTTTGATGAAATCCAGATTGTAAACGGATTTGCCTCCAAGGACTATTACGAAAAAAACAATCGTGTAAAGGCAATCACCCTTACACAGACTGCAAGCAAGACAGAGGTCAAGGAAGATCCAAATGCTGAGGGTGGAAGCCGCGTGGAAACCAAAAATCACTTCCAGCAGAAAGTCTACTATCTTGAAGACGGAATCCCCGACTGGCAGTCAATCAAGTTTGACCTTACACAGACAGCACAGACAATCACAATCAAAATCAACGAAGTATACAAGGGCGAAAAATACGACGACACATGTCTGGACGACATCAGGCTTTTGTACAAGGGTAATGTGATTCCGTTTGCAAATGTAGATGAACTTAAAGGGCTCCAGGAAGAAAACTCAAAGATGATGCTTTCAGAAAAAAGCAGTGATTCTTTCAGGAAACAGTTCAGGGATTTGTTCAAGGGTTATAACGTCATATATCTGCTTGGCGATGATCCTGATGACATGATTACAATCTATAGATATGAGGGTGATGAACTTGAATTTTACTGGGGAAATCAGGAGCTTATTGAAATCACAACAAAGGAAGCTTTCCTAAAAGACTTGATAAACTCCAACTATGGAAGCCCCTTCCTGAATGAACCGGAAACTGATTTTGGCAAGAATACAGAGTTCCCCACAACAAAATATGTTCTTGTCGGATGGACGTGGCAGAATTACCGAACTTCCTACGAACTTGGAAAATACCGCATCCTTAAGCATGAAAGCATTGATTATGTAGATACGACAACGGCAATGATTGTTTCCATTTCAGGGACCGATAAAATACTGCTGAACGGTACGCCTTATAAAGTTCTTTCTGCTGATCTTGTTTCCGACTGGCGTTATCATGAAGACTGGTAATTTTTAAGTGTACCGCTTTGTTCCGCAAAAACACAGGTCGGCTCT